>Ga0209149_1000007_pt1 | contig 263053 bp, 236 predicted proteins | sample WorMetTyACAVOLI2_FD_187423 | JGI IMG/M metagenome (GOLD analysis project Ga0209149, IMG submission 187423) | Marine gutless worms symbiont microbial communities from Max Planck institute for Marine Microbiology, Germany - Olavius algarvensis... ... | reverse complement strand
TCCGATCAAAAGCAACTAAACCAGAACAAAATCCACGAAAAATGTGGATTACCGAAGTGATCCAATCATCGCCGTGATTTGGTGCGCGGAAATCGGCCATTTAATAACCGAGTTTTTCAACAGAATCTGCCGGCAGCGACTGGTCGTATATTCGATCGACGCACAGCGTGCACTTCTTCATCACCTTTTGTTGCTCGTCGATTTCACGCGCACCGTAGGGACAGGCCCAGGAACAGTACTCGCAGCCGATACACTTGTCATAATCAACCAGCACGATGCCGTCTTCGGGGCGTTTATAGCTGGCGCCGGTGGGACAAACCGGTACGCAGGGCGGATCTTCGCAATGCAGGCAGGATTTCGGGAAGTGCACCGTCTGGGTATGGGGAAACTCGCCCACCTCGAAGGATTGCACGCGATTGAAAAAGGTGCCGGTAGGTTCGGCCGCGTAAGGATTTCGATCGACCATCGGGCCGGCCTCGCCCGAAGTATTCCATTCCTTGCAACTGGTGACGCAGGCGTGACAGCCGACGCAGGTATTCAGGTCTATTACCAGGGCGAGTTGCGTCATTTGGCCAACCCTCTGACAAACGCTTGCCATTTGCCGCGCGCCGCTTCCATCCCGGGGACTCGCGGCTGCGCGGTAAATTGCGGCGAAGTCGTTGCGGGCTCGCCCGCATCCGCCTTGTAGACGCGCACGCGGACGTCGTACCAAGCGGCCTGACCGGTGATCGGGTCCGAATTGGAAAAACGATAGCCGCCGTTCTCGGCCGGGATCTCTTCGCTGATTAAATGATTGAGCAAAAAGCCTTTTTGCGATTCGTTGGCTTTTTTATCCAGACCCCAGGCGCCGGCGGCCTTGCCGATCGCGTTCCAGGTCCAGACCGTGCCCGGCTCCACCGCCTCGCTGAAACGGCACATGCAGCGAACCCTGCCATGTTCCGATTCGACCCATATCCAGTCGCCGTCGTCGAAGCCGTTGAGCGCGCCGACGCGCGGACTGACAAACAGGTAATTGTGCGCGTGAATCTGGCGCAACCATGCGTTTTGCGAGTCCCAGGAATGGTACATCGCCATCGGCCGCTGCGTAATCGCGTTCAGCGGGTACTTGTGCTTGTCGATACTCTGGGTTTCCAGCGGTTCGGCATAAAACGGCAAGGGATCGAAATGGGTGCGCACCCGTGCGCGCAGGTGGTCGGGCGGTTGCCGCCCCGGGCGCTTACCCTCGGCGGCGAGCCGGAAACGCTGCAATACTTCCGAGTAAAGATGCAGATTGACCGGATCGGTGTAACGGATCAAGCCATGATCCTGCGCCCAGTGCAGGTAGCCGCGGTTCCAGTTGCGCATGTACTGGAACGGTTTGGGCAGCTCGTGCTGGTAGACGCAATTGTTTTTGGCATACATTTCCCATTGATTGGGATTGGGCTCTCCGCGCATGAATTTTTCTCCGCCCTTGCCGCGCCAGCCGGCGAGAAAGCCGATGCCCGAGCCGGGCTCGGTTTCATAGTTGATCACCAGATCCTTGTAATCCTTGAACCTGCGGCTGCCGTCGAGATTCATGAAGCGCGGCAGTTTGAGCCGCGTCGCCAGTTCCACCAGCACATCCTGGAACGGCCGGCACTCGCCCTTCGGCGGCACCACGGGCACGCGCACCGAGTCGACCGGTCCCTCGAATTCGGATATCGGCCGGTCCAGCATCGACATGGCGTCGTAACGCTCGAGATAAGAGGTATCGGGCAGTACGATATCGGCGAAGGCGATGGTTTCGGAATGATAAGCATCGCAAACGATAAGAAACGGAATCTTGTACTCGCCATCGTCATTTTTATCGACCAGCATTTCGCGCACCCGCTCGGTATTCATCGACGAATTCCAAGCCATGTTCGCCATAAACAGCAGCAGCGTATCGATCGGATAGGGATCGCCGCGCCAGGCGTTGGTGATGGCGTTGTGCATCAGACCATGAACCGACAGCGGGTACTCCCAGGAAAAGCCTTTGTCGAGCCTGACCGGTTGGCCCTCGGCGTCGACGAACAGATCTTCGGGCGCGGCCGGGAATCCCAGCGGCATGCCTTCCAGCGGTGCGCCGGGCTGCACTGCGGCGGGATCGTTCGGCGGCTTGGCGCAGGGTGGAATCGGACGCGGGAAAGGCGCCTTGTGGCGAAATCCGCCGGGACGATCGATGGTGCCGAGTATCGTCATCAAAATACCCAGGGCACGAATCGTCTGGAAGCCATTGGAGTGCGCGGCGAGACCCCGCATGGCGTGAAACGACACCGGATTCCCGGTAATCGATTCGTGTTCCTTACCCCAGGCGTCGGTCCAGGGAAACGGTAATTCGATTTTTTCGTCGCGCGCGGTAATACCCATTTCATGCGCCAGGCGGCGGATCGTGTCCACGTCGATCCCGGTAATGCCTGCGGCCCACTCCGGAGTGTAGTTTTCGACCCGTTCCTTGAGCAACTGAAACGCGGGTTTCACGGCGGCGCCGTCATCGAGCCTGAATTCCCCCATCAACCTCGGATCGGCCTCGTCGCTATAGGCATTGACGGCCTGATCGAGATGACGATCCCACCACATTTTGTTGGCCGGATCGATACAGGTTTCCTCGATTTGGACCTCGGAGCGCAGAAACAGACCGCATTCATCGCTGTCCGGATTGGCATTTACCAGATCGGGAGAATTGGTGTATTGCAGCAGGAATTCGCGGTCATACAGGCCGAGTTCAATGATCTCATGAATAATGGCAAGCAACAGCGCGCCATCGGTGCCGGGTTTGATCGGAACCCATTCGTCGGCAATCGCGGCATAGCCGCTGCGTACCGGATTGATCGCGATAAACTTGCCGCCATTGCGTTTGAACTTTGCCAGCGCGATTTTCATCGGATTCGAATGATGGTCTTCGGCGGTGCCGAGCATGACGAACAGGCGTGAACGTTCGAGGTCGGGTCCGCCGAACTCCCAGAAAGAGCCGCCGATGGTATAGATCAGGCCGGCGGCCATATTGACCGAACAAAAACCGCCATGCGCGGCATAGTTAGGGGTGCCGAACTGCTTGGCGAAAAGGCCGGTCAGCGCTTGCATCTGATCGCGGCCGGTATAGAGCGCAAACTTCTTGGGATCGGTATCCCGGATATGCTGCAGCCGCTCGCCGATCGCGCTAAATGCCTGTTCCCAGGAAATCTCCTCGAATTCCGAATTGCCGCGTTCCGCGCCGGCCTTGCGCCGCAGCGGCCTGGTTAGTCGTGCCGGTGAGTACTGTTTCATGATTCCGGATGCGCCCTTGGCGCAAAGCACACCCTGGTTGATCGGGTGCGCGGGATTACCCTGGATAAAACGCACCTCGCCGTCTTCGACGGTTACATTAATGCCGCAGCGACAGGCACACATGTAGCAGGTGGTCGATTTGACTTCGCGTTTTCGGGCCGGGTTTGCCGCCATCTGCAGTACCTGAGTTTTGATTGAACAGGCCTCTAGTGTGGCTAGATGCCAGATTCGATGCAAAACAAAATTATTAATCAGGGCACAAAACCTCTTAATAAGTTTATTTTATTTGAATGCCTTTAATATAAATAAAATTTATAGATTAATCACTCTTGCCCGATTACTTAACCTACGATTGACAAACTCTCCGTAACACAGCGCTAAAAAATACCATGAATTAACTATACTCGAAGCAACCCCCGGCAGGTTCGGGTTAATTTTGCGATATCCCGGTGTGAGCCGGTGCAGAGGATTGGTTAGATATGAATAAGATGAAGCGTTATTCCTTGATCGCGTTGATGATCTCGGCAGTTTTCGCCACGCCTGCAACTATCGCTAAGGTATATAAATGGGTAGACGAAAATGGCAAGGTGCATTTCACCGACAAACCTCCCAAGCAATTAAAAGCGCAACCCGAAGTTGTCGAGATCACGCCTAAAACAACCAGGTCGGCATCTAAATTACCTGCCGTAGCAAAACTTGAGCCGATTAAAAATTCCATTACGGGCGATGCCAAGACCGTTGTGTTAGAGCACCTTTCGATTGAATACAAGGGAAACCCTGACGACAAAGATGCGCTCGGCAAGACCTATAAATACACACGGGAAGCCGGGCGAAAGGTTGATCGATTACGGAAAAGCGATAATCCCCCGGCATCGGCTTTACCCTGCATTCAAGCAGGCGACCTGACGCTTCATAACGCAAATTACATTGTCAAGCAAGTTGATTTCAGTAAACCTTTCAACGAAGTCTTTGAAGACAATGGCTATGCTATCCCGGCCGACAAAACCTTTGCCTTGCAGAAAAACACAAGTATCGATTTAAGTCTAGCGGCTGTAGTTACCGATATTCGACTATCGCATTGCGGCAGCAGAAGCTCCCCCGACCTGCACACTTTCACCCAAAATTCTACTTACCTGAAAGTCGAGTGGACGGTATTCGATAATCTGGCCCGCAAGGTCATCTTTAAAACCACATCGGAAGGCCTGGACGACCGCTTCAGAAAGTCGCCAAGATTTAGTGGCGCAGCCGTTAGTGCGTCACTGGCTTTTCGCCAGGCCACCGAGCATTTACTCGCGCAACAGGAGTTTATCGATATTCTGCTGGCAAGCCCGACGCTCGATGCGGGTTTCTCCGACCTGGGTGGCAGTATAATGGACATGAACATCGTTCATGGAAATCCGAATACGAAATTCGTCAGCAAAACCGGTAAAATCGAAAAAGCCTCGGTGACCATAAGAACCGCGGGCGGGCATGGCAGTGGTTTCGTGATCTCCAACCCGGGTTATGTTTTAACCAACCATCATGTGGTTGCAGAGAATCGGGAGGTTATAGTTATCATGGATGGCAAGGAACAGCGCGCCGTGGTAATGCGCAGTAGCCCCGGCAGGGATGTGGCCTTACTCAAACTCGAACGTCGCTTTGATTCCGAACCCGTGCATATCGATGCTAACGAGGTTAGCCTGGGCGAAGAAATCTATGTTGTCGGCACGCCGCTTGACGAGCGACTCGATTTTTCCATCAGCCGAGGCATAATTTCTGCGAGGAGAGTGCTGGACAAGAGAAACTATTATCAGACCGATGCTGCGATTAATCCCGGTAACTCGGGCGGACCTGTATTTAATAGCTCGGGTAACGTCATCGGAATCACAGTGGCCGGCATATTTACCAAGGATGGCGGCTCGAAAAATATCAATTACGTCATACCGATACTCGATGCGCTCGATGCGTTAAAAATCGAGGCCAAATGATCGCAGCGGGCGAAGCGCTTTTATTTCACCGAAGTAGCGCTCACCGGTCGCCCACGCACTCCCAGATTTCTGAAATACTATTAACCCGGTGACAGTGTAGTTGCATTTAGTTACAGCTACCCGTTGCCACCTGGAAAAAAGCGGTGGGCCGCAACCGCTTTAAAAGGATTGATATATTTCGCGTTTAGACGTCGAATTCGCTACCATACTCCGGCCATACAAATAACAAGATTGCATTTTGCCCGTTTCGCTTTCTAAGCATCGTATTTATGATCCGCGTTGAAGATGTCTCCAAGCATTTTGGCGGCTTGAAGGCGGTCGATCATGTCTCGCTCGAGATTGCCGCAGGATCCATCACCGGCTTGATCGGGCCCAACGGCGCCGGCAAGACGACCCTCTTCAATACGATCGCCGGGCTTTATACACCCACTGCGGGCCGGGTGTTTCTCGACGATCAGGATATTACCGGCTTGAAACCGCACCAGTTGTTCAGCAAGGGAATGCTGCGGACGTTCCAGATTGCGCATGAGTTCAGCCGCCTGTCGGTGGTCGAGAACCTGATGATGGTGCCGGCGCAACAATCGGGAGAGAACCTCATCAACGCCTGGTTTCGACGTCGACAGGTTGCGGCGGAGGAAGACAGAATTACCCAACGCGCCTGGGAAGTAATCGATTTCCTAAATATGGGCCATGTTGCCAATGAAATCGCCGGCAATCTGTCCGGTGGACAAAAAAAACTGCTGGAACTGGGCCGCACAATGATGGTGGACGCCAAAATCGTCTTTCTCGACGAAGTCGGCGCCGGCGTGAATCGCACTTTGTTGCGCGAAATCGGCGATGCGATCATCAAGCTCAACCGGGAAAAAAACTATACCTTCTGCATGATCGAACACGACATGGATTTTATCGGGAGAATGTGTGACCCGGTAATCTGCATGGCCGAAGGCGCGGTACTCGCCCAGGGCACCGCCGAAGAAGTCAAAAACAATGAAGAAGTGATCGAGGCTTATCTGGGGCGCGGTTTGAAAAACAAGGAAACCGTAGCATGAGTTTTTTAAGCGGTCTCGATATGGTTGGCGGTTACGGTGGAGCGGATATTCTGAAAGGCTGCAGCATCGAGGTCGATGAAGGCGAAATCGCGGTTATCGTCGGGCCCAACGGCGCCGGCAAGTCGACCGCGATGAAGGCCCTGCTCGGCATGCTTGACTTGAAGCAGGGTGAAATTACCTTTCGCGGTAAGGATATTTCCGGGCTGTCACCACAGGATCGAATTGCCGAGGGCATCGCCTTCGTGCCGCAGACCAATAACGTATTTACCAGCATGACCGTTTACGAAAATCTGGAAATGGGCGCCTTCCTGCGCGACGACGATATCGACGCCACGGTCGAGCAGATTTATGAATTGTTTCCGATTCTGGCGCAGAAGAAAGATCAGCGCGCCGGCGAACTCTCCGGCGGACAACGCCAGCAGGTGGCGGTAGGGCGGGCGCTGATGTCGCAACCGGCGGTGCTGATGCTGGATGAACCGACCGCCGGGGTTTCACCGATCGTAATGGATGAATTGTTTGACCGCATCCTCGAGGTACGCCAGACCGGGGTTGCTATTTTGATGGTCGAGCAGAATGCACGCCAGGCCTTGCATATCGCCGACCGCGGATACGTGCTGGTGATCGGCGAAAATCGGCACACCGACACCGGCGAGGCCTTGCTGGCCGATCCCGAAGTCAGACGATCTTTCCTCGGAGGTTGAATGGAAACGGCAACCGATATCATCAGCTCCGTGGTCCTGCTGCTCAATTTTATCGTCGTCCCGGGATTGTCCTACGGCTCGCAGCTCGCGCTCGGCGCGCTCGGCATTACCCTGGTATTCGGTATCCTGCGCTTCGCCAATTTCGCCCATGGCGATACCATGGCCTTCGGCACCATGATTACCATCCTGGTGACCTGGTGGCTGCAATCGAAGGGGATTAGCCCGGGTCCCTTACCCACCGCCCTGCTGGCGCTCCCGGCCGGAATTCTGGCAACCGTGATACTGCTGGTGATCACCGACAAAACCGTGTATCGCTACTACCGGCATCACAAAGCCGTCCCGGTGACCTTCATGATCGCCTCGATGGGCGTCATGTTCATGACCAACGGTATCGTGCGTTTCGTTATCGGCCCCAACGACCAACGCTTTCTCGACGGCGAGCGCTTTATCGTGCGCGCGCGGGATTTCAAGGCCTCGACCGGCCTGGCCGAAGGTTTGAGCATCAAGGTATCGCAGGGATTGACCATTGTCGTCGCGATCATTCTGGTCGCCCTGTTGTTTTGGTTTCTGCAAAAAACCCGCACCGGCAAAGCCATGCGCGCCTACTCGGATAACGAGGATCTGGCGCTACTATCCGGCGTCAACCCGGACCGGATAGTGCTGGTCACCTGGATTATCACCGCGATTCTGGCAACCATTGCCGGCACTCTCTACGGCCTCGACAAGAGTTTCAAGCCGTTTACCTATTTACAATTATTGTTACCCATGTTCGCTGCCGCTATCGTCGGCGGCATCGGCAATCCAATCGGTGCGATCCTGGGTGGTTACGTGATCGCTTTTTCCGAGGTCATGGTGACCTATGCCTACAAAAAGGTGTTCATCTACCTGTTGCCGCAAAGCCTGGAGCCCGACGGATTGATGCAATTGCTCTCCACCGACTACAAGTTCGCGGTGTCGTTCGTCATCCTGGTGCTGGTGCTGCTGGTAAGACCCACCGGGATACTAAGGGGCAAGGTATTATGAACAACACCCGCAAAACCCAGCTGGCCTTCGCCGCAATCGCCCTGCTGTTGTTGATCATCGGATTCGCCCAATCGTGGAACGTAGCGCTCGGTATTCTCAACCTGTGCCTGATATCGGCGGTCATGGCGCTCGGGGTCAACATGCAGTGGGGTTATGCCGGATTACTCAATGTGGGCGTCATGGGATTTGCCGCGCTCGGCGGCATGAGCGCGGTGCTGGTCTCAAGGGCCCCGATCGAAGAGGCCTGGCAAGCCGGTTGGAGCAACCTGTTAATTGCCGCGATCTGTTTTGGCGGCACCGTCGCGGCAGCGATTTTCTGCTATCGCAAACTCACGCCCGGGCGCAACCGAAACCTCGCAATGACGCTGATTATCGTTGCCGGTCTATTTCTGACCAGGAATTTTCTCGATCCGGCGATTGCATCGATCGAGGCGGTCGAACCGGCCAAGACCGGATTTCTCGGCGGTATGGGTTTACCGATTATTTTTTCCTGGCTGGTCGGAGGTCTGGTTGCCGCCGGTATCGCCTGGTTCATCGGCAAGGTAGCGCTCGGCCTGCGCGCCGACTACCTCGCAATCGCGACGCTAGGCATTTCGGAAATCATAATTGCCGTGCTCAAAAACGAAGACTGGCTCACGCGCGGGGTTAAAAACGTCACCGGGCTGGCACGGCCGGTACCCTATGAAATCGATCTGCAATCGAGTGCCTGGTTTATCGACTTTGTGCACTGGTGGCACCGCGGATCCTTGGCGAGCCTGGAAGCAGGCGCGCAACAACAGGCGCTGAAGCAGTTTGTCATCGACACTTCCAGTATTTTCGTCAAGGTTTGTTACAGCGGCCTGTTCGCCGGCGTCCTGTGCATTATCCTGTTGCTGAGCGTGCGCGCATTAAACTCGCCTTGGGGACGCATGATGCGCGCCATTCGCGACAACGAGGTGGCCGCCGCCGCCATGGGTAAAAACGTGACCCGGCGTCATCTCGAGATTTTCATCATCGGATCGGCCGTCATTGGTATCGGTGGTGCGATGCTGACAACGCTGGACGGGCAGTTCACGCCGACTTCCTACCAGCCGCTGCGTTTCACGTTTCTGATCTGGGTGATGGTGATCGTCGGCGGATCGGGCAACAACATGGGATCGGTGTTGGGCGGGTTTTTGATCTGGCTGGTGTGGATCGAAGCCGAACCCGTGGGCGTCTGGCTGATGGAAGCAGGAACCGGCTGGCTCGATGAGAGCAACGCTCTGCGTCTGCACCTGATCGAAAATGCCCAGCATATGCGGCTGTTTTTCATGGGCCTGGTATTGTTACTGGTGCTGCGTTTCAGCCCGGGTGGAATCCTGCCGGAGGTCGTCAGGCGGCGCGGGAACAAGGACTAGCAGCAGCGGACCCGTGGGGCGTATTAAACTTCTGCCGTAAAAAGCCCGACGCCGTGACGACGCCGGGCTTTTTATGACTCACTGTTTGGCTAGTGAACTTTAATCGTATTCCACTTACCGTTGCCGATCTCCAGTTCCTTGTATGAACCAAAAACCTCACCGACGTCATTAAATTCGACATTGGTAGCGCCCTGGTAGTCGACATCACCGCCGGCGGCAATAATTTTCAATGCCTTATCCAGTTCCCCGGGTCCGATTTTCTTGCCTGGGGCGTTCGCTACCATCATCATCTTCGATTGCAGCGCGGCGCGATCCGCCGAACCCGCGGCCTGCATTGCCAGCACGATTAATGCCGCGGCGTCATAGGACTCCGGCACAAAGGGTCCATCGTGAGGGATGCCCATACCCTTGGCAAACTTCATGAATGCATCGGCGCCGGCCGAACCGCCCGGTAGGGTGGCTATCGAGCCATCGAGGTCGGAGCCGATGGCCGCCAGCAGCGAGTCGCCGACCATGCCGTCCGCAAGGACAAAGCTTTCAAATGCATCGGCATCGATAGAAGCCTGGATGATGCCCTTACCGCCCTGGTCGACGTAACCGAACACCGCCAGATGCTTCGAACCGGAGGCCGACAATGCGCCGACTTCGGCCGAATAATCGGCTTTGCCGTCTTCATGGGCTGCGCTGATCGAAATCTTGCCGCCCTTGGCCTTGAAGGCCGCCGCGAAAGATTCCGCCAGACCCTTGCCATAGTCGTTATTGGTATAGGTTACCGCAACTTCGTTGATACCCCTGCCGTCAAGGACGTCGGCTAAAACCTGTCCCTGGCGCGCATCGGAGGGCGCGGTTCGGTGGAAGAAACCCTTGTCGTTAATGGTCGACAGCGCCGGAGAAGTCGCCGAAGGGGATACCATGACCACACCATTGGGGACCGCGACATTATTGGCGATAGCGGTGGTTACGCCCGAACAATCAGCGCCCATGATGGCGACCACGCCGTCGGCGGTGATCAGGCGTTCGGCGGCCGATGAAGCCGCCGCCGCATCGATACAAGTCGAATCGGCCCGCACGCTGACAACGGATTTACCGCCCAGAAAGTTACCCGTCTTGGTAGCCTCGGACAGCGCCAATTCGGCGCCCGAAGCCATTGCCGGGGTTAACGATTCGATCGGTCCGGTAAACCCAAGTACCACCCCGACCTTGACATCCTCAGCTACAACGGGTGTGGACAGCGCCAGCAGGGTTGAAGCAATGATTACTTTATTCATGTGTCACTCTCTCATATTTTGTTTTGGTTTTATGCAAGCTGCGGGAATTAGACCTTACCCCGCTAGCGATGCGTAATACTATCACTGTTTTCCAGGGTATGCATATCGCGGAACCGGCCGACAGATGCCGACCAGGTTGTTTTTGCTGGCCTTTCGGCTCGATTTCAGGCATTTTGCACAGTTTCCCGCAACCACCTGAACACCATGCCGATTGACGCTAGCAATTCCAGCGACGCCCTGCCCTCGAGCTGGCGCGAATTTCCGATAAAACAACAGCCCGTGTACCCTGATTACGATGCCCTGCAACGGGTGGAACAGCGTCTGCGCGCCCTGCCGCCGCTGGTATTCGCACAGGAAATCCGCGACCTCAAGAAAAACCTGGCGCAGGTGGCCGCGGGGGAAGGTTTCCTATTGCAAGGCGGCGATTGCGCGGAGTCCTTCGCCGAATTCAGCGCCAACAAGATTCGCGATACTTTCAAGGTATTGTTGCAAATGGCGATCGTATTGACCTTTGCCGGCCGCCGGCCGGTAACCAAGATCGCCCGCACCGCGGGCCAGTTTGCCAAACCGCGATCGGCCGAATTCGAAGAAATCGACGGCGTATCGCTGCCCAGCTTTCGCGGCGATATTATCCACGCGTCAGACGCTGACCCGGCCGCCAGAGTGCCCGACCCGGAACGCATGCTACTGGCATACCATCAAAGCGCATCGACGCTCAATCTGCTACGCGCCTTCGCCCAGGGAGGGCTAGCCGATCTGCACCAGGTGCATCGCTGGAATCTGAGCTTCGTCGAGGCCAGCTCCAGCAAGGAGCGCTATCGAAAAATGTCGAAACGCATCGAAGATGCGCTGGCTTTCATGGAAGTCTGCGGCATCACTTCACAAACCGCGCCGTCGATTCGCGAAACGCAGTTGTTTACCTCGCACGAGGCCCTTTTGCTCAACTATGAAGAGGCGCTTTCGCGCATCGATTCGTTCACCGGCAAATGTTATAACTGTTCGGCGCATTTTGTCTGGATCGGCGAGCGCACGCGCCAGCTCGATCACGCACATGTCGAGTTTTTCCGGCAAATCGAAAATCCGGTCGGCGTGAAAATCGGACCTTCCATTCGCGCGGACGACTTACTGCGCCTGATCGAAGCGCTCAATCCCGACAACGAAGCCGGGCGCTTGACACTGATTACGCGCATGGGTGCCGACAAGTTACCCGAAACGCTGCCGGGATTGATCCGCGCGGTGCAAAAGCAGGGTTACAACGTGGTCTGGTCGTCCGATCCGATGCACGCCAATACCTTCAAATCCAGCAGCGGATTCAAAACCCGTCAATTCGACGACATCCTGCGTGAGCTGCAGCAATTTTTTGCGGTACACCAGGCGGAAGGCACCTATCCTGGCGGCATCCATCTGGAGATGACCGGCGAACACGTCACCGAATGCACCGGCGGCGCCTATGCCATTACGGATTCCGATCTCGCGACCCGCTATCTCACCAGTTGCGATCCGCGGCTGAACGCCGATCAGGTGCTTGAACTGGCCTACCTGATCGCCGACGCGCTCAAGCATGCCGAACCGCATTCAACAGCCTGACCGACTCAACCCTCCAGGAAAGTGGCATGACTCAATCAGCTCCCAGCAAGCTTGCACAAGTATTACAGGCCGGCCATTTTGCCATGACGGCCGAGACTTCTCCGCCCGATGCGGCGTCAGCGCAAGCGGTTATCGATCGCGTGGCTTGCCTCGAGGGCCTGGCGGACGCGGTCAACGTAACCGACGGCGCCAGCGCGCGCGTGCATATGTCCGCCCTTGCCGCCGCCGCCATCATGCAACAAAACGGGATCGAAGCGGTGTTGCAGATGACTACCCGCGATCGTAACCGCCTCGCGCTGCAGGGTGATGTGGTCGGAGCCTCGGCACTGGGCATACATAATTTCCTATGCCTGACCGGCGACAAAATGATGGCCGGCGATCAGCCGGAAGCGGCAGAAGTATTCGAAGTCGATAGCGGTGAATTGATGCGCCAGATGCGCGCCATGCGGGATCAAGGCAGCTATCCGTCGGGCCGTCCGATCGTCCCCCCGCCCGTGCTTTTCCTCGGTGCCGCGGAGATGCCCGCCGAACCCGGCGACAATTGGCCGGCGGCGCGGCTGCAGGCCAAGATCGACAACGGCGCCCAGTTTTTCCAAACTCAATATTGTTTCGAACTGGATAAGGTCAGGACCTACTGTCAAGCGCTGGTCGACGGCGGCTTTACCGAGCAGGCATATTTCCTGATTGGTATCGGCCCGCTGGCGTCGGCGAAGTCGGCGCGCTGGATGAATGACAACCTGTATGGTGTGCATGTCCCCGAGCGCATTATCGAGCGCCTCGAAGGCGCGCAAGACCAGAAGGCCGAGGGCCGCGCCGTCTGCGCCGAACTGTTACAGGGTTTTTCCGAAATCGAGGGCTGCGCGGGTGCGCATCTGATGGCGCCGCACGGCGAGGCTGCATGCGCCCGGGTAATTCAGGAATCGGGCCTGCTCGAACTCAGACCTTGACCAGTCGCAGCGGCGGATCGGCTGGGTCGGACTCGACCACGCGCCCGATTATGCGCGCCTCGGTATAACCCAGTTCGCGCAATTGCTGCAGGCATTGCCGGGCGCATTCAGGGTTCAGACTCGCCAGCAAACCGCCGGCGGTTTGCGGATCGAACAGCAGCGGGTAGGCGGCATGCTGCGCCAGACCGTATTGGTCGCGAATACTGTGACGGATGCGGATATTCTGCGGCTGCAAGGAACTATGGATCCCGCGTCGCGCCAGTTCGGCGGCCCCCGGGTAAAGCGCCAAGCGATCGATAAATATCTCGACCCCACAGGCGGAGGCGCGCGCCAGCTCGAACAGGTGCCCGGCGAGTCCAAACCCGGTAACGTCGGTACAGGCCCCGGCCTGGTGGCGTTGCAGACAGCGCGAGGCATCACGGCTCGAAACCAGCATTTGTTCGAGCGCCGTATCGATCCAGGCGCCGCGCGCCGCGCCGCGCATCTGGGCCGCAAACAGGACGCCGCTGCCCAGGGCTTTGGTCAAAATCAGCAGGTCGCCGGGCCGCATTCCCAGCTTCAGCATCAAGGATTCGTGTCGGGCAAAGCCGTTGACGCTCAATCCGCAACTCATTTCGGCGGCTTCCCCGCTATGTCCTCCGACCAGTATCGTGTCATGTTGCGCCAGCGTCTCGACGACACCGCTCATCAGCTGATACAGGTCCCGAGCCTGCTTCGCTTCGCTGGCAAATGCCACATTGGCGATCACCATCGCGCTGTGGGCATCGACCCCCATGGCAAACAAATCACCGAGCGCGTGATTGGCCGCGATGCGACCGAACAGAAATGGGTCGTCGACGAAACTGCGAAAATGATCGACCGATTGAATCATTTCCCTGCCCGGCGGAACCCGAATCAGGGCAGCGTCATCGGCGTGTTCAAACCCGTCGTCTTGCGCGCCGGCGTATTGCCGGCCAATCTGAGCCAGCACCGATTCGAGGATATCGCTGCCGACCTTGGAACCGCAACCACCGCAGCGCATCGGCTCCAGCTCTTCGCTCTCGCTCAGCGGCAGCGCGGGGAATTCGGAAAAACGAGACATGAACTTACGATCGATACGGTCTTTCAACCGCCAGCACCACTTACCCTGCAGTGCCCAGGGCCCACGGCTGGCAACCGCGTGGCGCTCGCCGCTCGATACCAACGACAGAAACTGCCGCTGTGGCTTAAAGGGTTTGAGGGTTTGACCACGCAGCCGACGTTTCAAATTGCGCGCCAGCGGCAATCCCTGACGCACTGCGAACACTCCGGATTTGGGTCGTGGAAATGCGCCGACCGCGGCGATGTCGCCGGCGGCAAAAACGTCGGCGTGAGATTCGCTTTGCAGACAGGGATTGACCGCGATAAAACCCTTGTCGTCGAGTTGCAACCCGGATTCGCGCAACCAGCCGGCCGGCGCGGCATGAGTGGCCCAGATCGCGGCATCGCTGGTTAACGCCGTGGCCTGCCCCGCCTGCAATAAACCGTCCTTGAAACCGGTGACCGCGCAGTTATAAATCACCCGGATCGCGCGCTGTTCGAGTATCCTGTCGAAGATGCGCCTGACTCGCGCGTTATGGCCCGGCAACAGCTGCTCCCGGTCGGTGACGATAGATAGCCTGAGCCTGCTGCCCCCCGCCTGTAGTTGCCGCGCGCGATAGTCCAGCGACAGGGCTAGCTCGACGCCCCCGGCACCGCCGCCGATGATGGCCAGGTGAAAATCCTCGTCGCTCGCCAGCAAATGCCGTTCGAGTCTGGCCCAGGATTCTATAAAACGATCGACCGGCTTGACTGCAAACTGGTGTATATCGGCTGCAACCGCCGGCGGGCTCGCGGGTCGCGAACCAATGTTGATCGAAAGCAGGTCGTAGTCGAGCGCCGGACGATGGGCGAATTTCAGCCGCCTCAGATCGGCGTCGAGACCAATTATTTCGTCGTGAATAAAACCGGCTCCGGCGTAGCGCGCCAACGGCAACAAATCGATATGCGCTTCGTCGTAGCTATAATGCCCGGCGATAAAACCCGGCAACATTCCCGAATAAGGGGTATGCACATCCCGGCTGATCAGCGTAAGTCGAACCCCCGCAAGCGGATGCATCGCAAAATTCTTCAGTACGAATAAATGACTGTGACCGCCGCCGATTAAAACCAGATCGGTGGTTATCGGCGAGTCATCTTTCCGCATGGCATAATATATTCAATTTGCTGGAATCCGTGGCACATTCGCTCTGGTATTATGCGTGCAGCTTTTGTACTGTAAAGCCATGTTTACGCTAATCAGACCGATATCGAGGTTAATTTTACTGCTGACTATCGGGTTTGCGCTGACGCCGCTCGCGGCCCAGCAGTATCGTCAAATAGAACAGGGCTACCCGGGGATCAGGCTCGATCAACTGCATGACGGCCTTGGCGTGCCCTGGGGCATGACGTTCCTGGGAGCCAAACGACTGTTGCTGGCCGAGCGCAGCGGTAAGCTGCGCTTGCTACATCTCGATACCAATCGACTGCTTGATCTGCGGGGTGCTCCCCGGGTTGTCGCCCGAGGTCAGGGCGGCATGCTCGATGTCGCCGCCGGACCCAACTATGCCGACGATGGCTGGATTTATTTCACCTACAGCAAGCCCTCAAAGTCAGAGGCCGCAACCACGCTGGCGCGCGCACGCTTGCAACAGACCCGACTCGCCGACTGGCAAGACCTGTTGGTCACCGATTCCGCCACCGATACGGGGCGTCATTTCGGTAGCCGGATTGCCTTCGATGACGAGGGACATGTGTTTTTCGGGATCGGTGATCGCGACAGGCGCGACCTGGCACAGGACCTGGGCAATCATATCGGCGCGATCATACGTCTCAATCTGGATGGGAGCGTACCGCGCGACAATCCTTTCGTTGGCGACCCGCAAGCGCGTGATGAAATCTGGAGCTACGGTCACCGTAATCCGCAGGGTTTGCTGTTTGACCGGGAAACGCGACGTCTATGGTCGATAGAACACGGCCCGCGGGGCGGTGACGAAATCAATCTGATTTTGAAAGGACGTAATTACGGTTGGCCGGTTGTCAGCCACGGCAAGGAATACTGGGGACCCGTGTCGATCGGCGAAGGCACCGAGAAGCCCGGCATAGAGCCGCCGCGCAAGGTTTATATCCCATCCATCGCCCCCGGCAGCCTGATGATGTATCGCGGCGAAGCCTTTCCCGAATGGCAAGGAAATCTATTTGCCGGAGCCCTAAAACTGAGGCATTTAAATCGAATTAGCCTATCGAAATCGGGCCGGGCAATCGGCGAAGAACGCCTGTTCGAAGACTTGGGAGAACGTATCCGTGCGCTATTGCAAGGCCCCGAGGGCTTGATTTACTTATCCACCGACAGTGGTCGTATTCTGCGTCTTTCCCCGGAACGATGATTAATCAACTGATCGAAACCAAGGTACAGTGCCCCTATTGCTGGGAGGAATTCAGCCTGCTGGTCGATGCCTCGGTAGACTTGCAGGAATATGTCGAAGATTGCGAGGTGTGCTGCCGGCCGATAGATTTTGTGGTTGAAGTAGACGCTCAGGATCGGATTTTGGTGCAGGCAAGATTGCAGCATGATTAACCCGGGTTCCGCTGCACCTTAAGCGATCAAGTTATGCGTGGCCGCCATTAGCGAATCGTAAAATCCGAATCTGCATCGACATCAACTTCGTCGCAATCCTCTAGCTTCAAATCGTCAACCCGGGCGTGCACCGGCCCACGGCGAATTTCCTCGATCACCGCGGCGACCGCTGGCGCCGCGCCGCCTAGCCGGAACTCGACCCGGCCATCCGCCAGATTGCGCACATATCCACTTAACTGCCGGGCTTGCGCGTGACGCAGCACGAAATAACGAAAGCCGACTCCCTGGACCCGACCGCTAACGACCCCTTTAACCTTACGCTCGGTTTGCATCGTGATTCTCGATAAAGGATTTGAGCCGGGTGACGATTTCGACCAGTTGCGCCTCGGAAATGTCGGTAAAAAAAGGGCCGCCCGGAGCGATTCTCATCACGGGACCCGATTCGCAATGCCCCAGGCATTCGCGCTTGACGACCGGAACCTCGAGTCGTTCGGCGGCAATCATCGCCTCGATGCTGGAGATCAAATCCAGACTGCCGCTACCTGCGCAGGAGCGCTGACCGGCCCCCAAGCGCCGGTTGATGCAGACGATGAGCCGGACCGGCCTGGACACGGCTATCCCGGACTCAGCCTGGCCTCGATCGCCGCCTTTTCCGCCTGCCAGAATTCGCCCCAGCGCGACAGCAGTTGCAGACCCCGACGCTGCTGGGCTTGGTCGCCTGCTTCGAGACCGATGCGATAGTTTTCAACGCCCTTGACGAAATACCGCTGATAGTTTTTGCCCAGCCGCAAATCCAGCTCATCGAGAAATGTGCGTTCGACCTGGAACGCCAGTTTCAAGCCTTGATCGAGCCGATCCAGCGCCGTGGTCAAACTTTGTCGATCGAGACCGGGCGACTGCAGTTGCCGGCCGCCGGATTCCACCTGGGCCAGCGATTCGAGGAAGTAGTAGCGCTGTTCACGGCGTGATTTTTCATCGTCGGATGAGGTGCACGCCGCCAGCAAAATTGCCAGCAAGCCGAATAAGGCAATGACCCGCAGGCTCGCCCTCATCGCTTACCGGCGATACGCATTCGCAGAGCGTTCAGCTTGATAAAGCCCTCGGCATCCGTTTGATCGTAAGCGCCCGCATCATCCTCGAAGGTGACGATGGCTTGGTCGAACAAGCTGTTGCTGGCCGACTTGCGCCCGACCACGCTGATCGAGCCCTTGAATAGCTTTATCCGGACTTCACCGTTCACCGTAGCCTGCGAGGCATCGATCATCTGTTGCAGCATCTTGCGTTCCGGGCTCCACCAGTAGCCGTTATAAATCAGTTTCGCGTATTTGGGCATCAATTCGTCTTTCAAGTGCGCCACTTCGCGATCCAGCGTGATCGATTCGATGCCGCGGTGCGCTTTCAACATGATGCTGCCGCCGGGTGTATCGTAACAACCGCGCGATTTCATGCCGACATAACGATTCTCGACGATATCGAGCCGGCCGACGCCGTTGGCGCCGCCGATCTCGTTCAAACGGGTCAATACCTGCGCCGGGCTCATGCGCTCGCCATCGATGGCAACGATATCGCCGTGTTCGTAACCGAGTTCGAGATAGGTCGGCTGATCGGGAGCGTTTTCCGGCGACACGGAGCGCAGCCACATTTGGTCATTGGCTTCGAACCATGGGTCTTCCAGTTCGCCGCCCTCGTAGGACGTGTGTAACAGATTGGCGTCCATCGAGTAAGGCGAGCCGCCACCCTTTTTCTGTTCGATGGCGATGCCGTGGGTTGCGGCATAGGCGAGCAGGCTCTCGCGCGAGCTCAAATCCCATTCGCGCCACGGGGCAATGACACGGATATCGGGGTTCAAGGCGTAGGCGCCCAATTCGAATCGCACCTGGTCGTTGCCCTTACCGGTGGCGCCGTGAGAAACCGCATCGGCGCCGGTTTGCGCGGCGATTTCAATCAATCGCTTGGCAATCAGCGGCCGCGCGATCGAAGTACCGAGTAGGTATTCACCTTCGTAAACGGTGTTGGCGCGAAACATCGGGTAAACAAAATCACGCACAAATTCTTCCTGCAGGTCCTCGATGTATATTTCCTTGACGCCATAGTTCTCGGCCTTGGCGCGCGCCGGCTCGAGTTCTTCGCCCTGACCGATATCGGCGGTGAAGGTGACTACTTCGCAGTCATATTCGTCTTCCAGCCACTTTAGAATCACCGATGTATCGAGCCCGCCCGAATAGGCCAGAACCACTTTTTTTACCGCTGCTTTCGTCATCTCGTTTCCATCGCGTCATACCCGGAATAGCCGGGGATAAAAAGGTGGGTATTGTCTTTAGAAATCGCACAAAAATCCAGTACAAGCGTATAATGTTCCTATTAAAAACGGGGGAAGTCACATGTCGGATTCCACTTTCAAAGTACACGCGCTGGAACTGGGGCCAATGGAAAATTTCGTTTACCTGGTGGAGGATGTCGCAAGCCGACGCTGTGCCGTGGTCGACCCGGCATGGGACGTCGATCAGATCGTCGCAAGAACCGGCGACCTCGGACTCAGGGTCACCGATATTTTGCTGACTCACAGCCATCATGATCATATCAACGGCATCGAGGGTTTGTTGGCACAGGCCAACGCCGAAGTGCACCTGCTCAAGCCGGAATACGAGTTCTGGCAGCATGAGCTCGAAAAACCCAGCCTGCATCACGGCGGCGATGAGCTTGAACTCGGCGACACCGCGATCAGGATTCTGCATACCCCGGGACATACCCCGGGGTCCGCCTGCTACCAACTGGGCAATGAAATCATTACCGGCGATACGTTGTTCGTGTTCGGTTGCGGACGCTGCGACTTGAGCGGCGGCAGCCCGGAACAAATGTATACGACGCTCAAGAACATGAAACAGCAGCTGCCGCAGGACATGTTAATCCATCCGGGGCACAATTATTCGGTCACTAAGACCAGCACCGTCGGAGAGCAAATCGACGGCAATCCTTTCATGCATTACGAGGACGAAGCCGATTTCGTCAATTACCGCATGCAGGTGCACGATCGCACCCGTGACGAGCCCTACGCCGCGGTGAGCAAGCAACAGCTTAAAATTGCAAACCTTTTATAAGGCCGAACTTGACATGAAACGGAATATTTACCTGGCGTCGCTGTATGCGGCATGTTTGATATTTGTTTCCGCCTGCGCCACCGACGAGGTGCAGCTGGCGCCCGACACCCAGCCCGGTGACCAGCTCGCAGCCGCCTACCTGGTCGGCAAGTGGTGCAACAACCGGGAACTGACCAGCAAAGCCAATAGCGCGGCAGGATTTAGCGCGGTCTTGAATCTCGGCAAGGTATTCTGGCACTTCGAAAAAGGCGGTAAATGGGAGGATTCGGGTACCGGCTGGATGCATGCACACTTCGGCGAATGGCAACTGCAAGGGCGCGATACGGTCATTCTCAATCCGTTACGCGGCAATCCGACCAGTTACCGCGCCAGATTTACGAATTCGGGTATAGACTTGTATTTAACCGACCCGGCCGGACAATTTCTAGTGCTATCCCGCTGCGATTAAGCGGCCGCCAACTGCGCCCGCTAGCCTGCATATTGCATGAAGGGAACGAAACTCAGGGGAAACCTGGCAAACAACGTCGGACGATCGCCCGCCGAGCCATAGCCATAGCTATGGCTAAAGGGAGATCGTTCGAGATTGGCAGCCAGATTATTGATGTGCGCCGTCCATGGCGCACACCCCTTCGGGGTTGCTGCGCATCGCCAATCCGCATCCTGCGGATTGGTCCTGATTTCGTTCAGGTACAAACTGTAACCGGCCATTTTCCGAAAAAAATGACTTAACACTTTGGTATTTATGTGATTTCTCCGGAGTCTGTGCCGCCTTCGTGCAATATGCATGCTAGTCGAGACTGCCGAAAACCCGCCGCAACAGCTGTGTGCTGCGCGCTCGAGGATTGGCGCGGATATTGGCTTCTTCTTTGGCGATTAATACAAACAGTGCCGGCGATCGCCTTATCGGTAGCATAGTGCTCGAGATCGGGGTTGACTCTTTTGACCAGCGGTAGGCGGTTATACTTCGTTACAATATCTCCGTAATGCCGGGTGGCGCTGGTTTCGCCGAGCTTGTCGCTAACAATCGGCCGAAATTGCTGGCGCAATTCATGCCCGGTGCTGCGCATCAGGTAACGCGTCGCGGCATCCGCTTCACCGTTTAAAATTTCGAAGGCATCGCGAATTGTCAAAGACGTAATCGCCTTGATAAAAATCGGTTTTGCCTTTGCCGCCGCTTTTTCCGCGGCGCGATTGAGTTGCCTGACGAAACGCTCGACGTCCTCGCCTAATCCGATCTTGCGCAACGCCTTCTCGACCCGCTTAACTTCGGGCGGAAACGGAATTCTAAGTTGCGGGTTAGCGAGATACCCGTCGCGCGCCGAAGCCTGCAACGCGCCGCGAGCTATGCCCTTCGAGAGCGAATCCTTGAGCGCCGCGGAGACCTCTTCCCGGGTGAGCGGGACTTCCTGCGCGCTCGCGTTTATTATTTCCAGGGTTTTGCGCAATTCTTTTTCCGAGCAGCCCGCCAGCGCCAGCAGTGCCAGCCCCACAATAAATAACTTCATATTAATCCTTACAGGTAATCAATTATTTCTCCCAGGCCCGCGACCCGGATATCGGTGTACTCCGACCAGTCAGTGTCACCGCGGGTATCGAGGTGTATCGTAGCCACACCGGCGCCCTTGCCGGCTTCCAGGTCATACAGATAGTCGCCCACCATGACCGAGTCGTCGGCATCCGCCTGCCAGAATTCAAGCAAGCGCTTGATTCCATCGGGAGAAGGCTTGGGAATACAGGCGTCGCGGTCGAGTATATGTTCGACCGGGAAAAAATGCTCGAGCCGGCAGCTGTGCAGGGTTTGTTTCACCACCGGCATGGTATTTCGCGTCAGAATCGCCAGCTGGCGCCCGTCGTTGTGCAATTTTTGCAGTAATTCATCCGCGCCCTGCATCACCGACGACTTGCCGGCATAATAAAACTCGAGTTCGTTGAGCAGCTCCCACAGGGGCGCCGCCGCGTCTGCGGGCATGGCATGTAGCGCTTCCAGAATCGGCGTTGCCGGCGCCAACCCCAATTCACTGCGAATATGTTCGAAATCATGCGCACTGACGGTTAGCGTCCCGTCGAGATCGAAAATCCAGTGGTTGCGGTGTCTTAACGGATTCGGGGCCAGCATAACGCTCGACAAACGTTGGGAAAATGGGAGAATCGATGTAGTATCAGCTGCCCGAAAATAATCAAGGAAACCGAAATGGCAATTCAAGTTGGCGACAAATTACCCTCAATCGATCTGCAATACAAGACTGAAGACGGGGTGCAGACGATAAATACCGATGAACTGTTTGCCGGCAAGAAAGTAGTCTTATTTGCCCTGCCGGGCGCCTTCACCCCAACCTGCTCGGCCTCGCATCTGCCCGGCTTCGTGGTCAATTCGGACCAACTGTTTGCCAAGGGTGTCGACCTTATCCTGTGCCTGTCGGTCAACGATGCGTTTGTCATGCAGGCCTGGGGCGAACAGCATAACGCCGCCGATCGAGTCATGATGGTCGCCGACGGCAGCGCTCATTTCAGCCGCGCGGTCGGTCTCGAACTCGACCTCGATGCCGCCGGCATGGGAATTCGCTCGCAGCGCTACGCGATGATCGTCAACGACGGTGTGGTCGAACTGCTCAATGTCGAAGCACCGGCTAAGTTCGAGGTCAGCGACGCCGAAACCATATTGAACAGCCTGTGATAAAAGCCGGTAATGCCTGAGCCGAAGGGCCCCAGCGAATTTGTCGAGCAAGCCTACCGTTTGCAAGACGAGGGCGGCATGGTCGAGTTTTACCGCAAGTGGGCGGCAGACTATGATCGCCAAATGCTGGACCAACTGGGTTACACTTCTCCGACCAAGATCGCACAACAGCTGAGCGAATATTTAACCGACAGCGAGGCTTCGGTGCTCGATCTCGGCTGCGGCACCGGCCTGACCAGTGTTTACCTGGCCGCCAAGGGTTACCAAAATTTGGACGGCATCGATTTGTCCGCCGACATGATCCGTGTCGCGGGACAGCGCGGGATCTACCGTAAACTAGTGGTGGGCGATATTAACCAGCCGCTGGACGGTGAGGATGCGAGCTACGACGGGGTCGTTTCTACGGGAACATTCACCCATGGCCATGTCGGTCCACAGCCGTTGGATGAGATTTTTCGTATCCTGAAGCCCGGCGGCATTCTCGCCTGTACCGTGCATGACGAACTATGGGAATCGATGGGATTCAGGGCGAAACTGGATACGCTGGTCGATGCGGGCATCGCCAACTGTTTGAGCCGGCAATTGGACAGCTATTACCACGACAGCCCCCCGAGGGCTGGTTTTGCATCTATCGGAAATGCGCCTGACGGTCGGGCTCGCCGACCCGAATGAAATGATCGAGCAGGCAGGTTAGATAACTGCCCGCCGGCAGTCGCAGCTCCAAGCGCAGGGTTTTAGCAATAGTGTCCAGTTCATAACTGAAATTTTCGACCGCGACCCGCAAGGCCCGCAATTGCCGACCGACACCCTGGCGATCGAGACACTGAGTAATCGCGCTGTTTTCGGCAAAAACCTGTTGTTCAATCTGTAGCGCCTCTCCCGATAGGCGACTTTGACCCTCGCCGTAGAGGCTTGCAGTGCTGGAAATATCCAAGCTAACGAAACGCTGTGCCAGCACCGCATCAAGCTCGGCGCTGAAAATCGAGTGACTGCCGCGCAGCATGAATACATCGCCGTCTAGCGCCTCGCTCCAATAGCCCATAGAGATGCGCCGTGACAGTATCTGGTTAAACAACTCGCTGCGCAGCGAGGATAGCAAGATACCGCGCTGCGAGCGCTTCAACCGCGGCTGACCGAGTCGTTTCAAAGCCTGAGCCACATTGTCATGAGACCGCCCAAAGCGCTGTGCCCCGAAGTAGTTGGCGATACCCTGGTCGGTAAAGGTATCCAGCTGCGCCCTGCTGTCCGCCGGCAAATCATCGAGCGCGCGGATGCAAACCTTGAAAAAATTATGTGTGTGGCTACCGCGACGCAGTTTGCTGCGGTTGCGCTGCGCACGCAATACACGGTAGCCATCTGTTACATATTAACCCGGCGACAATATATGTCGCATTCAGCCATCGCGTGTCTGTTCACAGCAAGGCATCAGAACGCCGCTGCAGTTATTCTGCAGCAAGTTCTGATAACGCCGTCTGTGGGCAGACACGCGATGGCCTATCTTGTTTAATATCAATTTGTTAGGGGGCCCAAGAAAGCGTCAGCTCCGCGTTGCAACTCTTGCCAATGGAATGACCATTGGCGGCGAGTCGCGCCTTGATCTGACGCTTTCTTGGGCCCCTGAATACGACATATATTGTCGCCGGGTTAATAGGCCTCTGCGGCCGCCGTCTTGCCCGGTAGATGTAAGCTCAGCCATTGGGTCGTCAGCGCATGCTTGTCTTTCAAGCCGCTAAAGCCGATCAGGCGCGGATGAATCGAATAGTCCCTGGCAATCCGGTCGACCAGTTCGGGCGTGCTCAAGCCGGATTTCTCCACCAACAAAAACAGGTGCTCGCCCGCTCCAGAGGGTTCGAAACTCAGTTCCTCCAGCACCTGGAAATCCTCCGGCCGGGACTTGATCAAGCCGGTTATCAGTGGCTCACCGTAGGGATAAACCAGATCTTCGTGTTTCAATTTTTGGCTTTCTCGGCAACCCGATTTCTGAGGTAATTGATTCCTACCGCGGCGGCATCAACGCCTTGATTCCCCCGCACCGCCGCTTGCGCCAGCTTGAGCAAATATTTTGCGTCGGGCAGCAAATCCGGATCGACAGCGAAACTGACGCCGGCACGTAATTCGTCCAACCATCCGTGGCCGATACCCCGATCGATAGCCGCGTTGAATTCAACGCCAGTCACTGAAGTCAGTTGTTCGCGACCGAGCAACCGGGCGAGACCCAGATGGTCGCGCTGGTAAATCGCCCAGTATATCTCCCGCATACGCGCATCGAGCGCGACCAGCGGCAGCCGGCAATTGCAACGCTCGATCCCGGTTTGTGCCAGTATCGCCAGCGTTGATATCGGCAGCAGCGGGATACCCAGGGCGATGCCGATGCCCTGGGCTTGCGCAGCCGCTATGCGGATGCCGGTGAAGGCACCGGGCCCATTGCCGAAAGCGCAGTGAGTAATCGAATGCTTGGCAATTCCGGCGGCCGCCAACACCCGGTCCATCATAATCGGCAACAAGCGGGTATGTTGGCGCGGCGCCACGTCGAATTCTCCGAATACCTGACCGTCCGCGCGCGACAAGGCCACGGAACAGGCTTCGGTCGAAGTATCGAAAGCGAGAATATTCACAGCGAACAGTATACTTATTTGACCAGGCAAATAAGTATACTGTTCGCCGATTTTTTAACTTAACTCGTCGATGACCCGTTGGGCGTCGTCGGCCAGGGGATGCCGGGGATTTTCATCGACGAATTGCTGCATCGTGACCCGGGATAACTCGGCTTGACCCAATCCGGCGAGGCTGATGCTTTTGCCAAATAAGGCATTGGGACGTAAAGCGCTTTTTTCATAGGTTTGCAGAAAACCGTCGAAAGACTCGACCGCGGCTTCGAGTTCGCCCCGATCCATTTTGCTTTGCGCCTGGCTGAACTGCTGCAATTCCGCCAGGAACTTCTCATCCTGCGTCAAATCGTCTTTCCAGTAGGGTTTGAGCAGGGTTTCGGTGGATTCCGCACCGCGAATACCGGCGGTGTACACCACGGTCGATTTTGCCGATTCCTTTTGCGAAGGGTTTAACGACTTAAGACGCGTCCAGACGGATCTGAACAACCCGGTGAAAACGCTGTGCGTATTGGTTTCAACGATCTTGGTATCTGACTGCGCATGCAGCGGCGTAGCAAGCATCAATGCGCTTGCACAACAGATCACGAATAGTAAATTTTTCATAGCTGAGCCCCTATTGGCTTATCAGTTTGCTGTAGGCGTCATAGTCTCTTTTATATTTAGCATCCAATGCTACCGCCTGTTGATAACTGGTTCTCGCTTTCTTCAAATCGCCCGCCTTGTACTGCGCCATCGACAGATTGAGCCAAATACCGCCGTCCTGTGCGTCGAGTTCGGCAGCACGCGCGTAATTATCGATTGCCCGGGCATAGTTTTCCTGTAAAAAGTGCAAATTACCCTGGTTGGTCTTGACCGCGCTGTTTTCGGGCGCCAGCCCGTCCAGCGCCTCGAAGGCAATCTCCGCATCTTCATATAACCCATAACGAGCGAACAGGATAGCAATTTGCAGACGGGCGGCGATATTGGTCGGATCATTGGCAACCATGGTTAGATACGGCAGCACCAGGCGATCGATGCTTTTTACCAGCAATAGGTTGCGCGCCTGTCTGACCAGGCTCTCGGTGCGCTGCTGCTCCGGCAGTTCAATCGTATAACCGGCCTTACGCAAGGTTACCGGTTTGTACTGCTGCCAGGCCTGGTGCAAATCGATAATGCCGAGTTCGCCGGCGGCCAGCGCGGACTGGTACTTGCGCGCAGCCTCGGCCCAGGCTTCGTTGAAACCGGTATTGACCATGGTGGCTTCCAGCGGAATCCAGACATTGCCATCCTTGATCACCAGCAGGCTGTCATCCTGGCTGACGAGTGCGGCTTCGCTTGCCGCGAGCCCGGTATCGAACATCAAAAACAAATGCCCGGGAATCTCGACGAAAGCAGTATTAATACCCAGATTTTCGAGTCCGGCGCTGATCAGCACCGACAAATCGTCGCAATCCCCGCTTTTAAGCCGTAAGGTTTCGCGCGGAAACTGCACGTAGTCGATTTGATCGTCGCGCAGTTCTGTAAACGGAGTGTTGGGATCGATAATGTAACTGGTACCGGCGGCGGTCAAGCTGCTGAAAAACGCCATCGCCGCAACCAGTTTGTCGTTGAGCGGGCCCGGCTCGGGTTGATAGCTGTTGGCAACCTGGCGCACATAATCCCTGAGCGTATCATCCTTCGGCGTCACAAAGGATCCGATCATTTCCGCCTCGCCCCAGACAATGGCGTTCTTGCCATAAATCGTCATTGGCTGAGTCAGCGTGATATCGTCCTTTTGCCCATCGCGCAGGTAAGTCAGTTTGACTTCGACCTGAACCCCGGTATCTTCGTCAACCTCTAGAATCTTATTATTGAATGTGGCCTTGATCGGAATTTCCTGGGTTTCGTTACCCTTGATCGCGGCGATCTCGACCGCGCTGGGAAAATCCATGAACTCTTTGATCTGGAAGGATAGTTTGAGGTTGCCATAGTCGGTGGCGCTGACGTTTTGCAACTTGACACTACCGATCGCCTGATCTTGATATTTTTTGTAAGCCGCCGAGAATACGGTCTGCAGGTTAAGATCCGAAAGCAGTAATTGCGGCGCGTTATTCTTGAATTCCAGCGACTTCTTACGTTCGGCGAAGGCGACGTTCAGCGTGGCGCGGTTTGCCTCCGATGGATCGAGTTCGACCGCCTTCTCGAAGGCGGCGACGGCAGCGTCGAACAAGCGCCGTTTCGTATAAAGGTTACCGAGCGCGATATGCGGCTCGCCCCAGTTCGGACGAATCGCGGCCGCACGCTCCAGATGCTGGCGCGAGGCATCAAACAAATTTGCATCCTGATACACCCGCCCGATGCGATACTGCAACTCGGGCGACGCGCTATCGATACTGATTGCGGTTTTCAGAAACTCGATCGCGGACCCGGTCTTACCCTGCTGATTGGCGATATCGGCCTGTAGCGTGAGCACCTCGATATCGGCCGGAGCGATGCGCGCCGCAGCCTCGGCATGCAGTGCGGCGGAGCGGTAGTTGCGCGTGGCAAACAGGCCGCGAGCGTACAGTTTTTGCGCAGGCAGCGCTTGCGGATTCAACCTCACCGCAGTATCCAGGTAGGCATTGGCTTCCGGATAGCGTTCGCGCTCGAGTTCGATCTGACCCGCCAACGCCTGCAGTTCGAAAGCCTCCGGATTACTTTTGATGCCTTGCGCTAGTGATTTTACCGCCTTGGGCAGCTGGTTGATCTCGATATAGGAGCGCGCCAGCGACAGCCAGGCATCGATCACCCCGGGTTTATCCTTGCCCGCACGTGTCAGCCGCAATACCGCTTCCTTGTGCTTGCCCTGCTTAGCGGCAATTTTGCCGAGCAGGTAATAACCGTCTCCCTTGGTTTCCTTCTTGCCGGAAAGCTTGACTGCGATCGACTTGGCCTCGTCGTCGCGCTCCAGATTCAGTAACGCGCGGGCCTTGCCGACCGCGGCGGCCCCCGAATCCGGCTGCACCCGGGACACGGCTTCATAGTGCGCCAGCGCATCCTCGTAGTTACCCAGGGCGTAAATATCATGCGCGATTTTAAGTCTGACCTGGTGATTTTCCGGATCGGCATCGACGATCATCCGGTAGGCAAGCAAGCCATCTTCGGCGATGCCTGCCTCGATATAGGCGCGGCCCAGCAGGTAGCGCAATTCAACGTTATCGGCATGCTTGTCGAGACCATCTTCGGCACAGCTGACGGCGCCAATCGCATCGGCCAGTTCCAGGCTCAAGCGGGTGCAGATCAGATAGGGCTCCACGTCAGCGGGGTCCTGTTCCAGCACCTGATCGATCAGCGCGCGCGCATCGAGATATTGCTCGAGCTCGAAATAGGCCTGCACCTGATAGCGGATTGCCTTGTTACGATAAGTCTCGTCATCGGCCAGTATCCTGAATTCGCTGATGGCGCGGGTGTAATCCTTGAGCTGATAAAGACTCATACCCAGCAGGTCGCGCGCGTCCGCGTTGCCCGGCGCGATCTTGAGCAATCTGTCGGCTAGTTTGACGGCATCGCCGAATTCGCCTTGCTCATAAAGCGCGGTGATGGTTCGAAAATGATTCGGTTTCGGCGCTGAAGCGGCCGCAGCTAATCCATGCCCGCTGACCGAAACGATTCTGAACCAGGTATACTCGCCCGCTTTTTCCAGCGAGAGTGTCTGCCGTAGCGCCGTGGTGCTGGAAATCGTTTCCCAAGGGCCTTGTTTGGCGCTGGCCGCTTCGATTTCGTATTTTTCGATCAGTGGCGACTGACTGCTGCTCCAGGCCAGGTCGATCGCCTTGCGATTGGCGGCGATGTTGAGCCCGAAGGCCGCATCGGGATATTCAAGCAAATCAAACCGGAAATTTTTCTGGCGTTTGCTGTCGTTGATGTAAACGCTGTTTTTAGATCCCGAACGCACCGAGATCGAACTGGCGTTGTCGAAGTAGACCAGAGTCCCATTACGGCCCCCGGCGCCGAAGGATTTGAACGGCTTGAAGCCCTGGTAAATCGTGACCCCGAATTCGTTGAATTCCGATCCCGCCAGCACATAGAGCCGATCCTGCAAATCGATATCCAAGCCGTGAAAACTGACATATTTGTGAATCGAATCGCCTTCGATACCGATAGCGGCAATTTTCTTTCGGTCTTTATCGAGTACCTGAATCACGCCGACGGCGCTGGCGTCGGCAATATACAGATTTTCCTGGCTGTCAACCGCGATGGGTCCGGCTTCGAAGAATAAACGTTCGCCGTCTTTTTGCTCGTTAATCTCCTCGAGGAATTGACCATCGTCGGCGAACACCTGGATGCGGTTGTTGCCGCGCTCGCTAACATAATATTTATCTTTGTGCACGAACACATGGGTGGGGTCCTTGAAGCCACCGGCGGAGGTGCCGTAGCGTCCGATCGTAAACAGGCTGCCGCCATCGAAGTCAAATGCATGCAGCTGCTTATCGTCGAGCACCGCCACTGAATGCTCGCCGACATGGATGGCGCGAGGCTTTTTGGCCTGTTCGGCAAATTTACCGATCTCGCTGCCGTCGGTCGCCAGCACGACTACACCCCGATTTTTAGGTCTGATACACAGGTTTTTGTCGTCGGTAAAGGTGGCCAGGGCAACGCAGGGGGCGTCGGCGGCCGCGCCAAACTCGAGTAAGTCGGTGGCAAGCGGGGATAAAAAGCGCGTTTGCTCAAGCTGAAAAACCTCGACCTTTTTATTCTTGGTATCGAGGATCGCAATCTGGCCTCTGGCGTTAACCGAGAGTTGGCTGATTTTGCGGTATTGCGCGCGTGACTGTCCGAGCGCACCGAACTGACCCAGTATTTTGCGTTGGCGCCAGTCGAAAATGGTAATGCGATTGCTGACATCGTCGCCCAGATAAAGGTTTCCGCTCAGGTCGGCCGTCATGGCGCTGAACTCCGGGGTTTCGCCGAATATTTCCTTTAGATCCGTGGCCTTGATACGCTCGATCAGGTTCCCACGCAGATCGAATATCGACAAGCGCGTCGCGCCTTCCAGTACGTAAACGTTTTCCGCGGCATCGATTGCGACGTGGTTGGGGCGCAACAAGTCATCAGCAGTCGAACCTTGATTACCGATGGTATACAGGAACAGGCCTTGATGATTGAACACGCTGATCCGCTTGTTTTTGACGTCACCGACATAGATATTGCGATTGGCCGAGACCGCCACCGGTTGCGGCGCATTGAGTTCGCCGGCGGAACTACCCGATTGTGAAAACAGGGTCTGGAGCTTCAGCCCGGCGTCGAGCACTCCGACTTGACCGGATCCCTGGTTGACGATTACGAACCTGCCGTCGGGCAGCAGATCGATGCCGCCGAGTTTCGATTTCTTGAATACGGCGGGTGCGAGCTGAATGGCTTCGATATCACCATCGACAATTTTCAACAGCGTTCCCTGCTCCTTACTGGTGACGAATACCACGCCGTCATCGGTAATCTTTACGCCATTGGCATTTTGCATGACGCGGGCATAATCCTTGGCTTCAATAAAGTGCAGTATTTCGAGCGCCCGGGTCTCGGCGCAAAAAACGGCCAGGAATAATGTAAAAGCTAACCCGAATAAATGCTTGTGCGCTTGCATGACCGTGCTCCTCTGCGGGTCGCCGTAACAGACTTCGTGTCTAAGGTCAGGAGCCGTGATTAAAGCCCGCTAACTGGAGATCCCTCGTTTGCTGTTCTTGACGAAATTGACAAATTCTGCAACCTCAGGGTGTTTATCACATAAATGTTTGAGATTATCAAATGCGTCTTGCTTAGATCCCCTCGATTTTAATAGTTCACGAAATGATTTATGCAAAGCGCGTATCACTTCTGCTGAAAAGCCATTGCGTTTCAGACCCTCCTTGTTGATTCCAATCACCCGGGCTCGATTCCCGGCGGCGGTCGAGAACGGGGGGATGTCCTGGGTAACTACCGAGCCCAGACCGCAAAATGCCCTGCTGCCAATCTGCGTAAACTGGTGTACCGAAGTAAATCCGCCGAGTATGGCATAATCACCGACTTCGACATGGCCGGAGAGTGAGGCGGCATTGGCAAAAATAGCATGATCTCCGACAATACAGTCATGGGCTACATGACTGTAGGCCATAAACAGGTTATCGCTTCCGATCACGGTTTTCCCATTACCCTCGTCGGTGCCTCGATTGAGCGTCACATATTCGCGAATCACGTTGCGATCGCCCAGCTCCAACCAGGTTGCCTCACCCTGGTACTTCTTGTCCTGAGGCGCGTCGCCGACTGACGAAAACTGAAAAATCCGGTTATCACGACCGATTTTACTTGGTCCCATAACGACCGTGTGCGGCCCGATCACGGTTCCCGAACCTATTTCTACATCGGCTCCGACAACGCTATAGGCTCCAATTTCAACATCGGCCGCTATGCGCGCGGCGGCGTCGACAATAGCGGTTGGATGGATCATGCCTGGCGCTCCTGGGCGGAACACATCATTTCGGCCTCAGCCACCACCTCACCGGCGACGAGCGCCTGGCAACTAAACAGACCAATCCCGCGCATATTGCGTTTGAGCGATATATTCAACAGCAGTTGATCGCCGGGCACCACCTGTCCGCGGAAGCGGGATTTGTCGATTCCTACCAGCATGTAAAGCTTGGACTCGTGCTCGTCCCCCATGTCCGCAAACGCCAGCAAACCGGTGGCCTGCGCCATCGCCTCGAGGATCAGAACCCCCGGCATGATTGGCTGGTTGGGAAAATGTCCCTGAAAAAACGGTTCGTTTATGGTGACGTTCTTGATCGCCGACAGGCTTTGCCCCGGTTCGATTTCCACCACCCGATCAATTAGCAAAAACGGGTAGCGGTGCGGCAAAAGCGCCATCACCTGGCTGATATCAAGTTTCAATTTCAATCCTCATTATCTGAATATTAGCCGTTTAGGCGGTTATTCCTTGGTTTTTTCGAGCCCGGCAACACTTTGTGCGAGTTTATCCAGGGATTTATAGCGCGCATTAGCGCGATGCCACAAACTGTTTTCCATCAATGGCGTGCCGGAGGAATAAACTCCGGACTGTTTGATATCCTTGGTGACCAGAGACATGGCGGTAATACGGACATTGTCGGCCACGCTCAAATGTCCCAGCACAACGGCCGCGCCGGATATCTTGCAATGGCGCCCAATGGTTGCACTACCGGCGATTCCGACGCAGGCCGCGATGGCGGTATGTGCGCCGATACGAACATTGTGCGCCACCTGGATTTGGTTATCGAGTTTGCAACCCTGTTCGATGATCGTATCGTCGAGCGCGCCGCGATCAATGGTGGTATTAGCACCGATTTCGACATCGTCCTCGACCACTACACTGCCCAACTGCGGTATTTTTTGCCAGCGCTGCTGGTGCTCGACCAGGCCAAAACCATCGGAACCGACAACCACACCAGAGTGCAGGATGCAGCGCTTCCCGATTGTAACACCCTGCCCCAGCGTCACTCTGGGGTGTATCAGGCAGTGCGCGCCGATGCGAACAGAGTCTTCGATCACGCTGCCCGCGCCGATCGACGTACCGGCGCCTATTTCGACATTCTCTCCGATCACGGACAGGCCGCCGATACTGACTTCAGGGCCGAGACTGGCGCTCTCGGCAATCTGCGCCGACGGGTGAATTCCACCTGCAGCGGCAGGGCGTTGTTCAAACCCGAGCGCGGCAATCGCCTGCACGAAGCTGTATTGCGGGTCGTCGGAAATCAACAGGGCCTTGTCATCGATTTCGCTACTCAAATCCGGTGGCAGAATAACGGCGCTGCATCGACTAGCGGCAATATCCGACAGATAATTTTTATGCTGTATAAAACACAAATCCCCCCTGACGGCGGATTTGGGCGACGCCAGGCCGGTGATGGTCAGATCGGCTTCACCCAGAAATTTCAGATGCAGTGCCGCGGCCAGTTGTTGCAGATTGAGACTCATCAAGGCTGGTTTTATTTGCCGGGAAAACAGGAGCAAGACCAACTTGCTCTACTGTGATTCCTCGCTTGATTCGGGGAGTTGTTTGAGCATTTCTATGGTTTGCGTGGTGATGTCGATCCGGTCGGATACATAGCTTACGCCTTCGGTCAGGATCAAATCGAAGTTGCCGCTGTCGCCCTGCATTTTCAACACGTTTGATATGACTTGCTGCAGCTCACGAATTTCCTCATTGCGGCGCAGATTCTGATCTTCGCGAAATTCCTGTTCGAAAAATTTCAGCTGGCTGACCTTGAGTCTGATTTCCCGTTCGAGCTTGCGCCGGGCATTCGAGTTCAGACCGGTTTCGGATTTCAATTGAGCTTCCATTGTCAGAATTTCCTGGCGTTTTTCCTTGAGTTGCGCCTCGCGCGGTCCAAACTCCGCCTTCAATCGCTCTTCAACCTTGCGCGCCTGCGGCGCTTCCTTCAATACCCTGGCGGTATTGACGAAACCAATCTTTAAGACCGCGTCCTGGGCGGCGGCCGTTTGCATTACTGCCAGCAGCAGCACTGCGATGAATAAACGTATAAGCCTGTTCAATGTAGTCTCTAAAATGAAGCACCCAATGCGAACTGGAAGTTCCTGGTATCGTCACCGGATTGATCGTTAATCGGAACCGCGTAACTGAACTCGATCGGACCGATGAACGAGAACCACTTGGCAGAAAGCCCCACCGATTGACGTAACTCGTCGGATTCAAACGAATCGGTATCGGCGAATACGTTACCGACGTCAAAGTATACCCCAAGCCTGAAAGTTTCTGTACTACCCAGAAATTCCAATGGGAATAACACTTCGGTGGTTGTAATGACTTGCAGATTGCCGCCGAAAGGATCACCTTCGCTGTCGAGAGGGCCCAGACTGTTAAACTCATAACCTCTGATCGAACGGACACCGCCGGCCGTGAATTTCTCGAAAATCGGTAAATCATCGGTGTCGTCATAGCCCTCGCCGTAACCGATTCTGCCTTTGAAGGCAAAGGTAAAGGTATCGCTTAAGGCAAAGGCGGTCTGGTGGCGATATCGCATTTTGTAAAAATTAAGATCGCCGTTATGAATCTCGAGCTGGATACTGTTGAGGTGCCCCGAATCCGCAAATATCCGGCGATTGCGGGTATCCTTGGACAGCCTGATGGTGCTAAAGACAGTGTCGTATTGATCCCCGTCGATTTCGGAATTGGGTGTCGACTCGTCAAAATCGTCACTATTAGCGACGATAAAATCGAACACCTCGTCGGACGAAGAGCCGGTGGTTTCGAGTTCGTTTCGCAATACCCCGATTTCGAGTCTGAGACGGTTAAACTCGGACAGGGGAATCCCGTAGTCCACCGAAAATTTAGTCTGATCGATCAGGAAGTTACTGGTATTGTTTTCCGAGGCATCGGTTTGGATCAGACTGAAATTAAAACCGCAGCTGACACCGTCCTTCGTATAGTAAGGGTTTACATAACTGAGTGAATAGCGTTCGGTGGCGGAGGAATTATTGAAATCGAACGCAAGCGAATTACCCGTACCAAATATATTTTCATGCGCAAAACCGATATTGACCACCGCGCCCTGCACCTGCGAGTAGCCCACTCCAAGCTGAAGATTGCCGGAAAAACGCTCGGTTACCGCCACTTCCAGATCGATCTGGTCTTCGATGCCAGGCACTTTTATAAGCTGGATGTTGACCGACCCCAGGTAATTCAGGCGCTGCAGGCGGACCCGAGATCGGTCGATCTTGGAGCGCTTGTACATTTCTCCTTCAAACTGCCGCATTTCTCTTCGCAACACGGTATTCTGGGTTTTCTCATTGCCCACAAAATTGATAAAACGAATTCGCATCTGTCGGCCGGGTATCACCAGAAATTGCAGCGCAACCGTTTGCTCGGCTGCATTCAACTCGTTCACAACGCGGACTTCGGCAAAGGCGTAGCCGTCTTCACCGAGGCGCTTCTGCATGGCCGTTATCACCCGATTGATTTGCTTGCGAGATATTACGTCGCCTACACCCATGCTGATCAAGGCCCGAAGTTCCGCCTCGTCAACCACCATTTCACCGGCGATGTCGGTGCTTCCTACCCTGAACTGCATGCCTTCGTGAATATTGATGCTAATGGTGATGTCTTTACGATCGGGGCTAATCGTGACCTGTTGCGATTCGACTTGAAACTGGATATAACCGCGATCGAGGTAATACGACTTCAATGACTCCAGATCGGCGGTGAGCTTAGTGCTGGAATACTCATCGTCGGCAAAAATCGCGGAATCGCTCGCCTCGAGCTGAAAGATATCGAGCAAATCGTCTTCGTCGAAGCTCTGGTTGCCGGTGATGTTAATCGATTTGATCTTAGCCGAAACACCCTCGGAAATCGCGATATCGATCGCTATCCGATCCGCATCGAGTTTACGCCACTCGGCATCGATGCGGGCCGCGTACTTGCCCAGAGAATAATAGACTTGCTGCAGTTCGAGTTCGAGTTTTTCCAACTTGTTCCGATCGAAAATGCGACCTTTCGACATACCTACGGCGTCCAAAGCCTGCTCCAGCGCTTCGTCCTGGATATCCTTATTGCCTTCAAAATTCACTTCGGCGATCGAGGGTCTTTCGACCACCTTGATGACCAGCACGTTGTCGCGTCGCAATAGCTCGATATCGTCAAAGAAACCGGTCGAATAGAGTTCGCGAATCAGTTCGGGTGTGCGGTCGATATCGAGGATCTCGCCGACATTAATCGGCAAATAACTGAAAACCGTGCCGATGGTTATCTTTTTTATACCCTCGACTTCGATATTTTCAACCGTAAAACTCTCGGCTTGCGCCCAACAGGATGCCGACAGTAACGCCAGGGCGCTGATCCAGACAGGAATTCTCAAACTTACTCTACCAGGCGCAGCAAATCGTTATAAATCGCAATCGACATCAAACAGAAGAGCAGTAGAATGCCGATTTTCTGGCCAATAATTTCAGTTTGCTCCGACACCGGGCTACCCTTGAAGATTTCGATTAAATAGTAAAACAAATGACCGCCGTCCAGCATCGGAACCGGCAGCAGATTTAAAACACCCAGACTGATACTGATAATTGCGAGAAAACCCAGGAAGGGTTCCAGTCCGATGCGCGCCGTAATTCCGGCATAGTGTGCGATCGTGATAGGTCCGCTCAGATTTCTGACGCTCGCCTCGCCGGTGACGAGCTTACCCAATACGCGCAAGGTTAGCCAGGTCATTCGCCAGGTTTTATCCAGTGCCTCGACCATCCCGTCGATCGGCCCGTAACGTTCGACCACGGCCATTTCGCGCCGCAGGGATTCAGGTATTTCGATCCGATTCTTGACGCCGATATAACCAAAGGTTTCGCCGCCTTCGCTACGGCTACGGGGAGTCAGTGACAACTCGACTTCGGCGCCATCCCGAATTACCTTCAAAGACATCGGCTTTTCCGGATTAGCGCGAATTGACCGCACCCATTGATGCGCACTAACAATCGGAATCCCGTCGAGTTCTAGAATCCTGTCCTCCTGCAGCAGGCCCGCCTGCCGGGCGGCGCCATCGGGCAAAACTTCGGCGATTATCGGTGGTACATCGGGTCGCCAGGACGATAAACCCAAATCCCGCATCAAGTCGATCTGCTCCTTTTTCAACAATTCGAGGCCGCGTATATCAATCGCCTTGTCGCGAATCTGTAAATCCGCACCCTGCACCTGCAAAACGATCTGCTGCGCGTCTACCGCCTCTTCCAGCATAGTGAATCGGGCCTTTTCCCAACTCCTGGTTTCGATGCCATTTACCGCGAGAATAACGTCCTTATGCTTAACGCCGGCTGTATAGGCAGGACTTGGATTGCTGACCTCACCAATAACCGGCTTGATACCGCCTACGCCAACTACAAACATCAGGTAATAAGCGAGTATCGCGAACAGGAAATTAAATACGGGGCCCGCCGCAACTATGGCGAAGCGTCGCCAAACCGACTTACGGTTGAAAGCACGATCCAGTTCGCCCGGCTCGACATCGCCTTCACGTTCATCAAGCATCTTGACATAACCGCCGAAAGGGATACTGGCGATCACGTATTCGGTTTCATCCGCGGCGGATTGCCTGCTCCAAAGGGGCTTACCGAAACCGACCGAAAATCGCAGCACTTTGACGCCCATCTTACGCGCCACCCAAAAGTGGCCGAATTCGTGGATTGTGACCAATACGCCAATCGCCACAATAAACGCCAACACGCTGTAGATAAGGCTGAGGATATCCATGTTAGCGATCCCCCGACGCGACCAGTTCGAGCGCCAGTTCGCGTGCCGCAGCGTCGGCCTGCAAGACGATGTCGAGATTGTCGGCCGGCCCGGTCGAGCTCTGCTCCAGCACTTTGGTAATTATTCTCGGAATTTCCATAAAACTGATATTTCGCTGCAAGAATTGATCGACGGCAACTTCGTTAGCCGCATTTAACACGGTCATACAGGTTCCACCCCGATGCCAGGCTTCACGCGCCAGGGCGATGCAAGGATAGCGGGCCTCGTCTGCAAGTGTGAAGTCTAATTGACTGACCTGCAACAAATTCAATGGTTCGACACCGCTGTCAATCCTTTGCGGCCAGCTGAGGGCATTGGCAATCGGCGTACGCATGTCCGGATTACCCAGTTGTGCGATTACCGAGCCATCCAGGTAGGACACCATCGAGTGAACAATGCTTTGCCGATGCAGCAGGATATCAATATCGGAATGCTCGACCGCAAACAGCCAGCAAGCCTCAATCATCTCCAGGCCCTTGTTCATCATGGTGGCCGAGTCCACCGAAATTTTCGGGCCCATATCCCAGTTCGGATGCGCGCAGGCCTGCTCCGGGGTAACCGAGTCGAGCTGCTCGATTGCGAGATCCCTGAAGGGCCCTCCAGAGCCGGTAAGAATGATCTTGTGCACACCGGAATGCAGCGCCGGCTGGCCTATCCTACCCGGCGGCAGGCACTGAAAAATGGCGTTGTGCTCGCTATCTACCGGCAACAGCTCGGCCTGGTGGCGTCGGACCTCATCCATGAACAATGCGCCGGCCATTACCAGTGATTCCTTGTTGGCTAGCAGCACCCGTTTACGCGCACGGATCGCGGCCAGTGTTGGGATCAGTCCGGCGGCGCCTACGATTGCCGCGACCACGGTATCGACCTCGGATGCGGCGGCGACCCGCATCAGGCCCGATTCGCCGACCAGCACTTCGGTCGCCAGATCGGTAATCACCGCGCTCAAGCGCTCGGCGCTGTCAGGGTCCGACAACACCACGTAACGGGGTTCGAATTGCCGGCATAATTGCTGCATTTTCTGATGGTTGCGATTTGCAGTCATTGCAAATACCGCAAACTGATCGGGGTGACGCGCGATGACATCGAGCGTCGACTGACCGATCGAACCGGTAGCACCGAGAATTGCAACTTGTCTCATATCGATCCCGCCAACAGCAACCCGGATACAAATACGGGTGTCGCCGAAATTACGCTATCGATACGGTCCAACACGCCGCCATGACCGGGTAACAGCTTACCGCTGTCCTTGACGCCGGCCTCTCTTTTTAAAACGCTTTCAAATAGATCACCCGCGATCGATATCGATACCGTCGCCACTCCGATCAGCAAAAATTCGACCAGGCTCGTATTCAGTAAGTCGGTCACTGCATATATCAGAAACATCCAGGCCAAGGTGACCAGTATCCCGCCGTAAACGCCCTCCCAGGTCTTGCCCGGGCTGATCGATGGCGCGAGTTTACGCCGGCCGAAACGGCGACCGCTAAAATAGGCCCCGATATCGGCGAGCCACACCAGGGTCAGCATGTACAACAGCACCCAGCCGCCGTAGGCATAATGCAGATAGATAACGCCATGCGCGGCTATCCACAGAGACACCAGCCCAAGCCCGCACATCAAGACCCGTTGCGGCAAGGGACGGTTATCATGATGGCGGTAAAAGATGAAGCCGATGGCAATTGCTATCCACAGGGCGACGCCCGTGAGCGATTGCCAGTAGACCAGCGACGGAGTCAGCAACGCAAGCGACCACCAAAAAAGCGAGGCAAATATCGCCGCGACTATGATTTCAATGAGCGGTCGGGGCTTTATCGTGAGGTCTAACATTTCCCGGGTCGCCGCAAACATTACCCCGGCAAACAACAGACTTAACCAGGCCGTATCGGCAAACAGGATACTGCCGATAAAAACCACGCCCAGGATCAGCGCGGTTATGACGCGTTGCTTCAACATTGCCCGGGAATCTCTATCTGTGACGCGGTTTTGCCGTAGCGCCGCTGGCGCTTTGAGTATTCAGCCAGGGCCGCTGTCATGTCGGGTTCAGCAAAGTCAGGCCACAGCGTTTCGCAAAAATAGAATTCGGTGTAGGCCAATTGCCACAGCAGAAAATTACTGACACGTTGTTCACCGCCGGTGCGGATAAACAAATCCGGATCGGGGCAGTCGCCCAGCGACAAGCCGTCGGCAAACAGCCGATCGTCGATGTCGGCCGGATCGATGGCGCCTGCCTGCACTTGCTGCGCCAGGCGTCGACTCGCATTGAGGATATCCCATCGCCCGCCGTAGTTGGCGGCAATATTCAATACCATATTCCGATTCGCGCCGGTTTCGTTTTCGGTGTGCTGAATTTGCTGCTGCAAGTCTGCGGAAAACGAGCTGCGATCACCGATGAAACGGATGCGTATCCGTTTTTCATGCAGCTCCGCCGTATACTGCCTGAGCGATTGAACAAGCAATTCCATCAGGCTGCTGACTTCTTCGGCGGGCCGATTCCAGTTTTCGCTACTGAAGGCAAATAAAGTCAGATGTTTGATGCCGGCGCGAGCAAAAAACTCGACCGCAAGGCGCGTGCTGTCCACACCTTTGCGATGTCCGTAACTGCGCGGCATCAACCTTTTTTTCGCCCAGCGCCCGTTGCCATCCATAATGATACAAACATGGCCCGGAACTGAGCTTTTAGAATGCGAAGCCATGATCCCGTAACTAAATCGCGATCAAATCTCCATTAACTCTTTTTCTTTGGTTTGCAACAAGGCTTCAATTTCGTCGGTCGACTGGTTGGTGACCTGCTGCACCAGATCCTGGCCTCGGTGTTCGTCGTCTTCGGATATATCCTTGTCCTTAGACAGGGTTTTCAAGTCATTGTTACCGTCGCGACGTATATTTCTGACCGCAACGCGAGCATTTTCGGCGAGCTCCCGCACTACCTTGACTAGTTCCTTGCGTCGTTCCTCGGTCAGCGGCGGCATCGGCACCCGGATAATAGTACCCGCGGTGGTCGGATTAAGGCCGAGATCGGAGCTCATGATGGCCTTTTCTATAATCGGCACCATACTCTTATCCCAGGGCGTTACCGCCAGCGTACGGGCGTCTTCGACATTAATGTTGGCCGCCTGTCCGATCGGTACTTCGCTGCCGTAAAAATCGACGTTAATATGGTTGAGCAGGCTCGGATGCGAGCGTCCGGTTCTTATTTTGCTGAGTTCAGCCTTGAAAGATTCGATACTTTTGTTCATTCGAATTTGTGCATCTTTTTGAATATCTTCTATCATTTCTGTGCCTCTTTTCGAGTTACCCGGGTTCCTACCGTTTTGCCCTTGGCCAGGTCAAGTAATGCACCGGGCTGGTTGATATCGCAAACCACCAGATCAAGCGAATTATCATTGCATAATATCATTGCCGCCACATCCATCACTGCCAGCCGCTGATCGATGGCCAGATCATAGTCCAGATGACTGTAGCGCAGAGCATCTGAATGTTTGACCGGATCCTTATCGTAAATGCCGTCGACCTTGGTGGCCTTGATCAACAAATCCGCGCGCATCTCGATAGCGCGTAAACTGGCGCCGGTGTCGGTGGTAAAATACGGGCTGCCGGTGCCGGCGGCAAAAATCAATATCTCCCCCGCCGCTATCCGCCGGCGCGCATCGCGCTGAGTATAGGATTCGCAGACCTGCGGCATAGCGAGACCCGACATCACTGTTGCAGCCTCGCCCTCTCGCAGCAATCCATCCTTCAATGCCAGCGCGTTCATGACCGTGGCCAACATGCCCATGTGGTCCCCGGTAACCCGGTCTAGTCCGGCAGCCGCCAAGCCCGCACCCCGGAACAGATTACCACCGCCCACTACCACGCCGAGTTCCACGCCGGCGCGGGCCAAAGCGATCAACTCGGCGGCAGTTTTTGCAATCATCTGCGGATCGATTCCGGACGCCTGCTCACCCATTAAGGCCTCGCCGCTGAGTTTTACCAGGATACGCTTGTATTCGATGTCCGCCATAGGCCTCAGATTTGCTTGGATTTGCAGGAACCCGTGTGCGCCAAACCTTTAGCGGCCAGCGGACCTGCCGGGTTCACCCGCGAGAGTTTATCGATATTGCACTTACATTTTAAGCGCATTATTGACACTCTCTCGAAACCGCCGGTTCTGCGCAAAAAAAAAGGCCGCGAAGGTCGTCGCGGCCCTGGTGTTATTCATGAATTTAGCTGCGAGGCTACTTCGGCGGCAAAGTCTTCAACTTTCTTTTCGATGCCTTCGCCCACTTCGTAGCGGACAAACCCGTTTACGACCGCTCCGGCCCCAGACAGTAATTTGGCAACCGTCTGATCTGGATCCTTGACGAAAGGTTGCCCCAACAAGCTAACCTCAGCCAGAAATTTGTTGAGTCGTCCCTGAATCATTTTTTCAATAATTTCGGGCGGCTTGCCGCTGGACTCAGCCTGGGCGATCAGGATGGCTTTTTCCTTTTCGACAAATTCCGCCGGAATCGAGTCCTGATCGACAAACTGGGGGTTGACGGCTGCGATATGCATCGCGATATCGCGCGCCAGATCGCTATCCGCGCTGGCATCGATCAGCACGCCGATACGGGCGCCATGCAGGTAACTGGCAATCGACGCATTAGACTCGAGGATTTCGAAACGGCGTACCTTGATGTTTTCCCCGACTTTCGAGATCAGCGCTTGACGAGCCTCTTCGACGGTTTGGCCATCGCTCATTTCGATTGCCGACAAGTCTCCCACCGAGGTCGGTTTATGCTGTGCCACCGCCGCCAGCACTGCTTCGGCGAAAGCCTGAAAGTTATCGTCCTTGGCGACAAAATCGGTTTCGGAATTGATTTCCAGCATGACTGCGGACTTGCCGTCCGCGCTGACCGAGGCCTTGATCGCCCCGTCGGCCGCCACACGTCCGGCCTTTTTATCCGCCTTGGCGGCGCCCGATTTACGCATCAACTCGGCCGCGGCCTCAATATCGCCATCGGTTTCGACCAGTGCTTTCTTGCATTCCATCATGCCCGAACCGGTGCGTTCGCGCAGTTCTTTTACTAAAGATGCTGTTATAGCCACTTCAATACCTCGCTGTTAGCCTGCGGTTGTCTTGCAGGCGCAGAATTAATCCTTACCGGCCGCCTTCTTGGTAGCCGCCTTCTTTGCGGATGCCTTCTTGGTAGCCGCTTTCTTAGTAGCCGCCTTTTTAGTGGCCGCCTTCTTGGTAGCCGCTTTTTTGGCGGCGGCCTTCTTGGAGGCCGGCTTGGCTGCCGCCGCGTCGGCTTCCGGCTCGTCGGCCTTGACTTCCGGCGCATCGGCCTTGACTTCCGGTGCATCGGTTTTGGCTTCCGGCGCATCGGTCTTGGCTTCCGGCGCATCGGCTTTGGCTTCCGGCTCGTCGGCCTTGGCTTCCGGCGCATCAGCTGCGGCCACGGACGCGTCAGCCTGATCGGCCGGGGTTGCCTGTTGCTCGCCGGCGCCGTCCTCTGTGGTCAACGGGCGCGACTTCTTGGCGGTTACCTTAACCGCCGGCCGGGCTTCGGGACTAGCCGTATCAACCTCGACCTCGATCAGTTCGTCGTCGCCGTCGGTACCGGTAACAATGCTTTTTTTGCCTTCGAGCACAGCGTCCGCGACCAGGCGAGTATAGAGCTTGATGGCCCGCATCGAATCGTCATTGCCGGGTACGATATAGTCGACATCTTCGGGAGAATTATTGGTGTCGACGATGCCGACTACCGGAATTCCAAGTTTGGCCGCTTCCTGCACCGCGATTTTTTCATAGCCGACGTCGATAACGAACAATACGTCGGGTAAGCCGCCCATTTCCTTGATGCCGCCAAGTGTCTTTGCGAGCTTTTCCTGCTCGCGCGAGAGCTGCAGAATTTCCTTTTTATTAATCTTTTCGTAGCTGTTGCTGGCCGCCATGTCTTCAAGTTCCTTGAGGCGTTTAATCGAAGCGCGAACGGTACGAAAATTTGTCAGCATGCCGCCTAACCAGCGGTGATTGACGAAAGGCATGCCGCAACGCAAAGCCTCGTCCCTGATCGCATCGCTGGCGGCGCGCTTGGTGCCAACGAACATGATTTTGCCTTTCTTGGAAGCGACCTTACCGAGGTAATTGACCGCGTCCTTGCACAGGGGCATGGTTTCTTCGAGGTTGATAATGTGAATCTTGTTGCGCTCGCCGAAAATGAAGGGCGCCATTTTAGGATTCCAGAAACGGGTCTGATGGCCGAAATGCACGCCCGCTTCCAACATTTCACGCATGGTGACGTTAGACATAGTATCTCCAGATGTCTGATGGATAACCGTATTTCGGTTATCCCGGGTTAAGCCTCCACATACCCGACGTTCACGACCTGCCGTCTCTGGTAAAACGCAGGCACCCATGAACGCGTTGCGGCATGTGTGTGTCGTTAAAAACACCGATTACCCGGCGTTTCGATTAATTTAGCCCGGCAGTTGCCGTGGGCGCGCGCTTTATACCATAATCGCGTATACTCAACAACCTGCCGGCTGTATTTTTATGGGCGTTACCATCAAATCCGCTGAAGAAATAGAAAAAATGCGCGTCGCCGGGCGGCTTGCCGCCGATGTGCTACGGATGATCGAGCCGCATGTTGAACCGGGCGTCACAACCCAGCAGCTTAATGACATCTGTCATGATTTCATGGTCAACCAACAATCGGTAGTGCCGGCGCCGTTGAATTACCGCAGATTTCCACGCTCGATCTGCACTTCGGTCAACCACGTGGTCTGCCACGGCATTCCCGCCGACAAGAAACTGAAGAACGGCGATATCATCAATATCGATATCACCGTGATCAAGGATGGTTACCACGGCGATACCAGCCGCATGTTTCAGGTCGGCAAGCCTAGCATTCAGGGCCGGCGTATCTCGCAAATTGCCTATGACTGCATGAAGATAGGCATCGAACTGATTAAACCGGGGATTCGACTGGGCGATATCGGCCATGCCATCCAGCAATACGCCGAGAAAAATAGCTGCAGCGTGGTACGGGAGTATTGCGGTCACGGCATCGGCAAGGTATTCCACGAAGATCCGCAAGTTTTACACTACGGCAAACCGGATACCGGGCTGATGCTCGAACCCGGCATGACGTTTACCGTTGAACCCATGATCAACCTGGGCCGGCGTAATGTAAAGCTACTACCCGATGAATGGACCGTGGTGACCAAGGATCACAGCCTTTCCGCCCAATGGGAGCATACCAACCTGGTAACCGAAAGCGGATTCGAAGTGTTGACGCTGCACCCCGAATTTGGATTCTGAAGCTGCGTGGCTGAACCCTTCGAATCATTTTTGCAAGCGGTCGATGCGGCTGAAACGCTGGAGGCAAAATCGATTGCGACCGGTCTGCAGCAGGCGCGCGAAAAAATTAATCGGGATTTCGACCGGGGGGTGCCTGCAGAAAAGCTGATTTACGATACGTCGCAACTGATCGATCGCGTACTGGAGGTTTGTTTCCTGCATTTCATCGGCGATCGCAGCCACTGTAACTGCTGCCTGGTGGCGGTCGGCGGTTACGGGCGCTCGGAATTGCTGCCCGGCTCGGACATCGACCTGATGATCCTGCTGGAGAAAAATGCCAATAAGCCGCTACAGCAGAAAATCTCGACGTTTTTGACATTCCTCTGGGATATAGGCCTCGAAGTCGGGCATAGCGTGCGCACCGTCAGAGACTGCGTGCGCGAGGGCAAGGCCGATGTCACGGTAATGACCAACATGATCGAGTCGCGCCTGATCTATGGCAAGTCGAAACTTTACGAAAAATACCAGCTGGCGATCGGCCCGAGAAAAATGTGGTCTTCGCGCAAGTTTTTCGAAGCCAAACTCGAGGAGCAACAAGAACGGCATCTGCGCTTTAACGATACCGCATATAATCTCGAACCCAATATCAAGGAAGGGCCGGGCGGCTTGCGCGATATCCAGATCCTGGGCTGGGTGGCGAAACGGCATTTCGGCGATAACTCTTTCAAGGAATTAGTGGAACACGGATTTCTGACCCCCGCCGAGTACGAAATACTAGACGCCGGGCAACGCCATCTGTGGCAGGTGCGTTTCGCGCTGCATCGCATCGCCGGACGCCGCGAAGACCGGCTATTGTTCGACTATCAAAAGAAAATTGCCGCAACCTTCGGTTTCGAATCGGGCGAACACAACCTTGCTATCGAGCAATTCATGCAACAGTACTACCGTACCATCATGGAACTCGAGCGCTTGAGCGAAATGCTGTTGCAGATTTTCAAGGAGGAAATACTGCTAACCGCCTCGCAGCGCAAGCTGAAACCGATCAATCAACGCTTCAACCTGCGCAATAATTTTATCGAGGTCGCGCATCCCGACGTATTCCGCGACTACCCGCCGGCGCTGGTCGAACTGTTTTTACTAATATCGCTGAATGAGAATTGCGCGGGCGTGACCGCATCGACGATTCGGCTGGTGCGCGAACATCTCTTTCTGGTTGACGATGAATTCCGCAATAACGAAACCGTCAACCACCTGTTCATGCAGCTGATGAGCGCGCCCAGCGGGCAGACGCACCAGATGCGGCGCATGAATTCTTATGGCTTTCTGGCGGCCTATATCCCGGCCTTCGCCAAGATTACAGGGCGCATGCAGTACGACCTGTTCCACGCCTATACCGTCGACCAGCATACTATTTTCGTCATCCGCAACCTGCGGCGTTTCGCGCTCGAAATCCATGAACATGAATTTCCGTTCTGTAATCTCGTTTACGGCGAACTGGAAAACCCCTGCCTGCTCTATCTGGCCGCGCTGTTTCACGACATCGCCAAGGGGCGCAACGGCGACCATTCGCTACTCGGCGCCGAGGAAGCGACCCGGTTTTGCGTCCAGCACCAGCTCAATCGTAAGGAAACCCGCATCGTTTCTCAGCTGGTGCGCCATCACCTGCTGATGTCGGTGACCGCTCAGCGCAAGGACATTAGCGACCCCGACGTGGTGCGTGAATTTGCGCAACAGGTCGGTAGCATGAATATGCTGAATTATCTCTACCTGCTGACCGTTGCCGATATTCGCAGCACCAACCCGAAATTGTGGAATAACTGGAAAGACGCCCTGCTCAGGCAGTTATATAACGCCAGCAAGACCGTGATTCGCCGCGGCATCGACCAAACCCCCGACATCGAAGAAATCATCCAGGAAAACCGCGACGCCGCGCTGGAACAAATGTCCGATCTACCCTACAGCGCGGAGCAGATCGATTCGGTTTGCGACCGCGTGCCCGGCGACTATTTCCTGCGCCACCACCCGCTCGAGATCAAATGGCACGTCAATGCGATTCTGAGCCATCCGCATGACTCACGGCTGGTCAGCATTCGCCAGTCGGTGCAAACCAGTAACACCAAGGTCTTTGTTTATGGTGACGAGGTCGCACACGCCTTTTCCCAGGTTACCGGGACCCTGGGGTCCCTCGGTTTGAGCATTTTAAACGCCGAAATCTTTACCACCCGCGATAAAAAGATCATGGATACCTTTATCATCCAGGATCACAACAACCAGGCGGTTACCGATGCCGCGACAATCGCCGAAATCGAAAAACGCCTGTTGCGGGCGCTGGAGTCGGATTCGATCTACGAGGGTCAGAGCAACACCCGTAAACCGAGGCAGTTGAAGGCCTTCGACCATCCGACCAAGGTGCGGTTCGAGCAGGATTATCTGAATGGTCGTACCGTGATGGAAATCAGCGCGCTGGACATGCCCGGGCTATTGTCCGTCATCGCCAACGTAATCGCCGCCATGGACATCGATATCACACACGCCAAGATTTCGACCCTGGGAGAAAGAATCGACGACATTTTCTATTTAACCACCCCCGAGGGTAACGCCATTACCGACCAGTCGACCCTCGAGCGGCTGTCGGAAAACCTGGTGGCGTCGCTGGAAGCCAAGAAGGCCGCATAGGAACTCCGGTGCCTTCATCTCTGGGCAAGCCTTTCACGCAGGCGCTGGACGGTGAAAATAACGCCGTCGATTTCGATATCGCCTATCCGGTCAGCGGCCAACTGGTGCAGGCCGTGAACGAGCTGCGGCAACGTCACGGCGCGGATATCCACCTGTTGCCCATGTCCGGCACATCCTGCGGCGGCGGCATATTCCAGACCGGAAAGCGGCCCGCGGGCACGGTGGTCGGTGTCAGATTCGACCCCCCTTCCAATCCCCGCACACGCCTCGCCAGCCGCCCTCGACTGGTTGAGCTCGGTCTCGATGAAATCGTTATCGACCCGCAAAACCAGCAGATATCGGCCGGCAGTTCGATCACGCTCGAGCAATTGAACCAGGCGCTGGCGCGGCAGCTGGGCCATCAGTTCAAAGTACCCGGCGCCGATCTAACAAGTTACCTGTATGCGGCGGTAGGGGCGACCTTCATGACCGGGGGCATGGGCCCGCAGCGCAGGTATTTCAGCGACAGCGTCGCCGCGGTCGCGATCTTCGACGGCGAGGCGCTGCGAGAGATCAGCGGCGCAGCCCTGACGGGTTACGCCGGCACCTATGGCTGGAGCGGCATCGTCAGCGCGTTGTGCTGCCGCTACTATCGTTTTCCGGATAATGAAATCGCCTTTGCATTGCCGGTTGTTAACCGCCCGGCCGAAATCGCCCGCCTGCTCGAGCAGCTATCGCCCTACGCCTATCTCAAGCTGGATCAAACCGGCGTCAGCTCCAGCACGGGCCGGCAGGACCTGATCCTGGGAATCGAGCAGGTCAGCGTCAATTCGATGCGGCCGCTGCTTAAGAATAACTCATCAAATCCGATGACCGGGAAGGCCCGCGACCTGCGGCAAAAGTGCGATCAGGCCGGCGCCGACGGCCTGGTTTTCGTGCATGGCTTCAGTAACCGGCCGATCGATGAATTCCTGCTCGAATTGGCTACCGAGAGCGACGACGGCGAATTTACCATCGCCGGCATCGGACTCGAGCATGCCGAGGTTTTTCCCGACCCGGAAGCCATGCGGGCGGTGCGTGAAGCGATACCCTACGCGGCGCGCATGCAAACCCCGGCCGGCCGGCTGGTTTATAAAAATCACAGCGATGCAAACCTTCGCATGCCCGCCGAAAAGCTTGGCGGCACCGTAGAGCAGCTATGGCAGATCGAACTCGATTACGTCGCGGCAGTAGAGCGGTATTTTGATTCGACGCCGAATATCGACGGCGAAATTCTGATCTACGGTCATCTCAACCCTTACGGCGTCGATCCGCATAACAGGGTCACGCTGAGCAGCGACGACGAGACCGCATTCCGGCAGGCTCGGGATTTCCTGATTGCCGAACGCGCGCACTTTTATCGAGCCCTGGCCGCGCTCTGCCGGGAGAGCGACGCTATTTTCGTCGGCGGCGAAAAAACCGCCGATTCCGAAATCGCAATTTTTGCCGCCCTGGGCGGACCGCAGAATGCGCCGGCGGCTCTCTACCGGCGTTTCCAGCAGCAACGGGAGTGCATTGGCAAGGCCGCGTCGATGTTCAACTGGCGCGCGCTACCGCCTTATATCTGACAGCCGCGACCGGTCGCCGCCGGCGGCCGGTTTACGCCGGCTTATCGGACCAGACGGCAAACTCGTTACCGCTGGGCTCGCAAAAATGAAAGCGGCGACCGCCCGGAAATTCAAACACCGGTTTTTCGATGCGGCCGCCGGCCGCTTCGACCTTTGACAGCGTAGCGGCCAGGTCCTCGCTGTAAAAAACCAGTAAGGCAGCGCCCCTGGCGGAGTTCGAGTACAGCTCCGAACGGTAGAACCCACCGTCCAGCCCCTGCTTCGAAAAGGCGCAATAATCGGGGCCGAACTGTTCGAAGCTCCAACCGAAGACTTTGCTGAAAAACGCTTTGGTGGCGTCCATGTCGGCAGCCGGAAATTCGACGTAGTCGAGTTTTTCGTGGGTACTCATATCACTCTCCTGGGTGGGGTTTTATCCAGACTGCGGTATCGTGAAAAATCGCACCGCCGTTGGGTTTCCCGGGTTCAGCCGATACCAGCGCGTTAACGCCGAGCCCTTCGATAAAGGCGCCGTTGGGCCAGATACTCTCGATCACGACAACGCCGGGCTGCATGCCGTCGAACAGCCTGGCATGCAGCAGTATATCGGCGAGTCGGTTGCCGACGCGCGCCAGGCCGCCGTCGCTAACGCCGAGCCTGGCCGCATCGTCACTGCGCAGCAATAGGGTCGGCCGCCCTTCCGCGGCTTTTGCGGTCGAAGTTTCTGTGAAACTGGTATTCAAAAAATTGTCTTGCCGGGGCTGCGACCAGTCGGAACGGATGTTGCTCATCGGTTGCGTTGCCGACCGCCATGTGATCCGGCAGCAGCGGCATCGCGTCGAAATCGGCGCCCACCCGGCCCCAGTCGGGTTTGAAATGGAAGCGGCGATCGGGGGTCTCGAAGCCATTCAGAAAATTACCGGTTTCGAAATCGGGCGCGCAATCTAACCAACGCTCGCGATACAGGATTTTTTCATCGGGCAATCCGCTGGCCCTGAGACTCCCATCGATCAATTCACGCGGTTCCAGGTCGAAACCGTCACGGCTGAAGCCGAGACGATGCGCGATCTGTTTCAATACCCAGTGGTTGCTGCGGCATTCGGCGAACGGCGTCACCAGTGCCCGCGTTGTCTGCACATGGGTATGCCCGCCGGCTTGGTAAAAGTCATCGTGCTCGAGAAACATGGTGGCCGGCAAAACGATATCCGCCATGGCGGCGGTTTCGGTCATGAATTGTTCGTGCACGCAGACGAACAGGTCGTCACGGGCAAATCCCTGCAATACCTTGCGGGTTTCCGGCGCCACCACTACCGGATTGGTATTTTGTATCATCAACGCGGTAATCGGAGGCCCATCCTGGAGGTCGCGCGGATTGCCGCATAGCACGTCGCCGATGCGTGACTGATCCAGCACGCGGGTCGCTGGATCGAGCTGATCCAGCCCCTTGATTACGGTTTGATCGATGTCGTACATGCCGGAGTTCGAATACAGGGCACCGCCCCCGGGATATCGCCAGGCGCCGGTTAAGGCCGGCAAGCAGGTAGCGGCATGCATGTTGGCGGCGCCGTTACGCGAACGGGTAAAACCGTAACCCAGGCGTAAAAAGCTCTGTTGGGTACTACCGTATAAGCGCGCAAACTCGATTATTTCGGTGACGCCAAGACCGGTAATCGCGGCCGCCCAGGACGGCGATCTCGATTGCAGGTGAGTTTCAAGTTCGCCCGGCAAATCGCAGTAGCGGGCGAGGTAATCGCGGTCGACCAGTTCATCGGCGAACAATTGGTGCATCACGGCGCAGGCCAGTGCGCCATCGGTACCCGGACGCAGCATCAAGTGTTGATCGGCCTTGCGCGCCGTGGCGGTCGTGTAAGGGTCGACCACCACCAGCTTGGCCCCGCGTTCGCGCCGTGCTTTGGCAATGTGGTGCATGACGTTGACCTGGGTGTATACCGGATTACCGCCCCACATGACGACCAGGTCGCTATTCGCCATCTGGCGCGGATCGGCGCCGCGCTTGATGCCGGTACCGGCGATCCAGCCGGCGTCGGCCAGCGTAATGCAAAAGGTCGAGTGCTGGCGCGACGTCTTCAATAGGTTGCGAAACAGCTGAATGCTGTCGCGCTGAAGCAAACCCATGGTGCCGGCGTAGTGATAGGGCCATAGGGTTTCGCTACCCTGTTGCTGCATCGCCTGCGCGAATTGTTCGGCCACTTCGTCTAGCGCCTGCTCCCAGCTTATCGGCTCGAAGGCCGGCAGGCCGACACCCTTGGCGCCGCGCCGCCGCAGCGGGCGCGCGAGCCGATCGGGGTGATGCAGACGCTCGGCGTAGCGCGCCACCTTGGCGCAGATGACGCCCGCGGTGTAACTGTTGTCGCGGGCGCCGCTGACCAGCCCAATAGTATCGGCCGCGAGCAGCTCGACTTCGAGCGCACAGGTACTGGGGCAGTCATGCGGGCAGGTGGAATGCCCGGTACGTGGATAAATTTCGGCGGCCATAGCCGACATTTTGCTAGATTGACCTGGTCAGCACCAGTACTAAGCGGCAAGCTTTTTTAATTTGATTTAGTAATGCTAGAATTGCCGTCTTTTGCAATTTCCATCACCGGGGAAACTGATGAGCGCCAACGACAAGCAGCATTTCAAAACTCGCGAAGTACGGGCCGGCGTCAGACCCGACCCGGTTACCGGCGCCATCCTGACACCGATTTACCAAACCACCACCTACGTCCAGGAGTCGGTCGATCAATATCTCGAGAAAGGTTACTCCTACAGCCGCTCCGGCAATCCGACGGTAACCGCGCTGGAAGAAAAAATCACCGCGCTCGAGGGCGGCGCCGGCAGTCTGTGTTTCGCCACCGGCATGGCCGCCACCAGCTGCACTATCATGGGCCTGGTCGGCAGCGGCGACCACGCTATCCTGTCGGATGTGGTCTATGGCGGCACCCACCGGGTATCGACCAAGGTATTGAATCGCTGGGGACTGGAGTGCAGTTTTGTCGACACTTCCAATCCGGAAAACATCAAACAGGCGATCCGCGACAATACCCGGTTGATTTTCACCGAATCGCCGGCCAATCCGACCCTCAAACTAACCGATATCGCCGCGGTTTCCGAGGTGGCGCAAGCCCACGGCATTCCGCATGTGGTCGACAATACGTTTCTGACGCCTTTTTACCAGCGCCCGCTGGAGCTCGGCGCGGATATCACCCTGCATAGCACCACCAAATTCATGGAGGGGCATAACGTCAGCGTCGGCGGCTCGATAACCGCGGCAAGCCAAGAGCACCTCGAACAAATCATGTTTGTGCGCAACTGCCTCGGCAGTAACATGACGCCGATGGTGGCGTTTTATACGCTGCAGGGCATCAAGACCATGAGCACCCGGATCGAGGCGCAGTCGGCTAACGCACTCGAGGTGGCCAGGTTTCTCGAAACGCATGCCAATGTCGATCAGGTTTGTTATCCCGGCCTCGAGTCTTTCCCGCAAAAAGAACTCGCCGACCGTCAGGCCAGCGGCCACGGTTCGATGCTATGGTTCGAGGTTCACGGCGGGGTCGAATCGGGCAAGAAACTGATGGATAGACTGCAGCTCTGGAGCCTGGCGGAAAATCTCGGATCGGTAGAATCCCTGGTGACCCACTCGGTTACCATGACCCATGCCGACATGCCGCGCGAAGAACGCATGGCCGCCGGCATCACCGATGGCCTAGTGCGGCTGTCCGCCGGTCTGGAATCCGCGGAAGACTTGATCGCCGACCTGAAACAGGCACTGGATAGTCTTTAAGCGGTTCGCCGCATGATAATTTCCAGCATCGAAACCTTTGCCACGGAATATGTGGCGCTGGTGCGGGTACGCACCGACGAGGGAGATGCCGGCTGGGGCCAGGTTTCACCTTATAACGCCGACCTTAGCGCCGAAGTCCTGCACCGCCAGGTCGCCTGCCACGTGCTCGGCATGGATGCGGATGACATCGAGGCGGTAACCCAGCGCGTGCTCGAGCGCGAGCACAAGTTTCAGGGGACCTATTTGTACCGCGCATTGTGCGGTGTCGATACCGCGCTATGGGATATCCGCGGTAAACGCGCCGGCAAAAGCGTCAGCCGGTTGCTCGGCGGCACCGGCCGCGAATTTCCGGTGTATGCCTCCAGCATGAAACGCGATATAACCCCGCAGCAGGAAGCCGAGCGTATGCTCGCACTCAAGCAGGAATACGGCTACCGGGCGTTCAAGTTTCGCATCGCCGCCGAATGCGGGCAGGATGTCGATCAATGGCCGGGGCGCACCGAGGAAATTGTCGCAACCATGCGCGCGCAACTGGGCGACGAAGTGACGTTGATGGTCGACGCGAATAGCGGATATACCCCGAAAAAGGCAATCGAGATCGGGCATATGCTGGCCGATTTCGGCGTCAGCCACTACGAAGAACCTTGCCCCTACTGGGAGCTCGAATGGACGCGTCAGGTGACCGCGGCGCTCGATATCGACGTCAGCGGCGGCGAACAGGACAACAACCTGACCGTCTGGAAGCAGATGATAGACAGCCATGCCGTCGACATCGTACAGCCCGATATCTGCTACATGGGAGGCATTACCCGCACGCTCAAGGTGGCCGCTTACGCCAGCCGGGCCGGGATTCCCTGCACTTTGCATTCCGCCAACCTGAGCCTGGTCACGCTGTTCTCCCTGCATTTCATGGCGGCGATCGAAAATGCCGGCAAATACGTCGAGTTTTCGATCGAGGGCAGCGACTATTACCCCTGGCAACGACAAATTTTTAGTCCCGAATTCGAAATCAGGGACGGCAACGTGTTATTGTCTGATCAACCCGGCTGGGGCATCGAGGTCGATCCCGAGTGGCTTGCGCTCAGCCAATACCGGGTTAGTTACAATAAAGCCAGCTCCTGACACCATGATGATGGAAAATTACGATGGAAACTGTTAATTCTGTACTCGAACTGATTGGCAACACACCAATTCTCAAACTCAGCAAGTTCGATACCGGTCCCTGCGACCTGTACATCAAAATGGAATCCGAAAATCCGGGCGGTTCGATCAAGGACCGGATCGCGATCTGCATGATCGAAGCGGCGGAGAAAGAAGGCAAGATCGAGCCGGGCGGCACCATTATCGAAGCCACCGCGGGTAACACCGGGCTGGGACTGGGGCTGGTCGCGGCGCAGAAAGGTTATCGCTTGATCCTGGTGATCCCGGACAAGATGAGCCCCGACAAGATCCGCCATATCCGCGCCATGGGCGTCGATGTGCGCCTGACGCGTTCCGACGTACAAAAGGGGCATCCGGAATATTATCAGGATTACGCCAAGCGCCTCGCCGCCGAAATCCCGAATTCGTATTTTATCGACCAGTTCTCCAATCCCAACAACCCCAAAACCCATAAGATCGACACCGGCCCGGAAATCATGCGCCAAATGGACGGCAAGCTCGATGCGGTTGTCGTCGGTGTCGGCTCGAGCGGCACGGTCACCGGGCTGGGGCAATATTTCCACGAGGTCTTGCCGGAACTCGAAATGATCGTCGCGGACCCGGTCGGATCGATTCTTGCGGATACCATCAATACCGGTAATACGCCGAAGGCTTCGTCCTGGCTGGTCGAGGGAATCGGCGAGGATTTCATGCCGCCGATCTGCGATATCAGTCTGGTAAAAAAGGGTTACTCGATCAGCGACCGGGAAGCCTTCCGCAATCAGCGCGAACTATTGCGCCGCGAAGGAATTATCGCCGGCTCATCCACCGGCACGCTGCTAACCGCCGCGTTGCGCTACTGTCAGGAGCAAACCGAAGCTAAAACGGTGCTGACTTTCGCTTGTGATACCGGCAACAAGTATCTAAATAAGTCGTTCAACGATTCCTGGCTCGCCGACCAGGGCTTACTGGAGCGCGAGAGCCATGGAGATTTACGCGATCTAATTGCGCGCCCGATGGATAGCGGCGACATGATCACAGTGACTTCGGAAGACAATCTGATAACGACCTATAAACGCATGCGCATGTTCGATGTGTCGCAACTGCCGGTTGTCGATGACGGTCACATCGTCGGCCTGATCGACGAATCCGATATTTTGCTGGGCATCTACGAAGACAAGGACAGCTTCCAGATGAAAGTCGCTGAAGTCATGGTCACCGACCTCGAAATGGTGCCGCCCAGCGCTCGCATCGACGCCATCGTGAACCTGTTTAAGGAGGATAAGATCGCGATTATTGCCGAAGACGGAAATTTTTACGGCTTGATTACGCAGATCGACCTCATCAACCACCTGCGTAAAGCAATGTTCTGATAGGGCAACGCTCTGCCAACCGGCGCCTAAGCGCGGCGGCGGTGAAATGAGAGGGCTGACCGTTTTGAGATTTGCAGTGGCGGAGAAACACCCGACAGTCGCCCAGCGCCGTCATTTTGACTTCCACCCGAAAACATTATTAAATGCCGTGGCTAGAGTTGCCCGTTCCAGAATTAGCTAATCCACCCAGAGAACCCCGCAATGGATATTCAGCGCCTGCTTACCAGCCTTAGTCTCAAGATCATCATCCAGTTCGGCGTCGTGGTGAGCGCTGCGATCCTGCTGATCGCACTGAATTTCCAGCTGATCTATCCGTTTTATTTTGAAAACCAGCTAACCCATATCGGCATCACGATCAATGGCGCGATTCTGGGCCTGTTGATCGTCGGTCTCGGCAATATTCTGCTTAACCTGCTGCGTTATCGGCGCGAAGAGACCGCGATTGCCCGCTTCGTCAAAAACGTCGAAGCGCTGAAACCCGACCTGATGGAGGGTTTAGCCGCCGATTCCATCGTCGCGATGCGGCATTCAACCCTGCAATCGATACAAAACGCCAACGGTGAAATCAATCATAGCGCGCTGGCCGCGATGCTGAACGCAGACGAGGCCACCCGCTTCGGACTAATCCGTTTTATTAATAATATCCTGATTCTGACGGGTGTTTTCGGCACCATCGTATCGCTATCGATCGCCCTGCTCGGCGCCTCCGATCTGATCGATTCGGCCGATGCCAGCCTGGGCGGCATGGGACTAGTGATTCACGGTATGTCTACCGCGCTGTCGACCACCATTACCGCTATCATTTCCTACGTCGTCTTCGGTTATTTTTATACCCGACTGAACGACGTGCAGACCCATTTCCTGAGCGGCGTCGAACATTTGACCTCGGTTTATTTGTTGCCGAATTACGTCAAGTCGAGCGACGATATCGTGCACAAGATGAGCGATTTGATCAAATCGGTAATCCATGCCGCCGACCGGTTGCGCGCCACCCAGGAAACTTATCACGACGCGGCGCTCAGCCTGCAACAGACCATATTCACCAACCAGCAACAGCTCGAAAATCTCGGCGCCGAACTGGAAGATATCAAATTGATTCTGCGCGAAGGCTTCCGCCTGCCGTCGAGCCAGCGCGGGTCCTAGATTTTCATGGCTACGAGTTTTCCACCGATCGGAGGCCACCACGCTGGAATTGGCGGTGAAAACAGTTTCTGGCCATCCTTTACCGATATCATGATGGTTATCACCTTGATTTTCCTGATGGCGACCAGCCTGCTAGTGGTGCGCAACTGGCAATTGGTGGCGGAACTGCAGGAAAGCATCGCCGCCGAGCGTATGGCGGTGCAAATGATCGAGTCGACTTCGCTAGAGAACGCCACCCTGGAAGAACGCCTTGCCAACGCCGAACAGAGTAATTCGATACTGCGGCTGCGGCTGCTGAAAAAAGACGAGGAACTCGAACTCGCGCAACAAGCGATTCGTGAGCAGGAGTCCAGCATCGCCACGCTGGAGCTGGCCAATAGCGGACTCGAAATCAGTTTGCAGCAAACCCGCAGGCAACTGGATGCTGCGAACCTGGAAATCGACGCCGCGACTGCTCAGTATCGCGAGCTGGCGCAACAGATTGAGGCCCTCAACCAACAGCTCGAGCAACAGAAACTCGCTGATGAACAAACCCGCCAGCAGCTCGAGCAGCAGAAACTCGCCGACGAACAAACCCGTCAACAGCTTGAGGAAGCGCGCACGCGAATTGGTGAACTGTCCGCCTCGAGCACGCAACAGCAGCAAAGCATCAACCAACTAACCCAGGATAAAACACTGTTAAACCAGGAAATCGAAGCCTACAACCAGCAATTGCTGAGCCTGAAGGGCGATTACGAAACCGTCAAATCCAAGTACGAGGAATTGATCAAACCGGCGCGCAGCGCCAAGGGCAAGTACATCGCCGAGGTTTATTACGTCAAGGGCGAGTCGGGTAAAATTATTCGTTATCGCCAGCCCGGCGACGAGGGTTACAGCCGCCTGAGCCTGGCGCAAGTCGAGCAACGCCTGGCCAAGCTAAAGCGTGAAAAGGGAGCCGATCTTTACGTCAAGATCATCATTCCGAAAGACAGCGGGCTTTCCTATAGCGAAGCCTGGCAATTCATGCGCACCTTGTTGGTTAAGTACGACTACTATTACCAGAATTAGCAGCGCCGTGGAAACCCTCGCCGTAGCCTGCTGATCCAAGCCTGCTTTGGAATTTTCTTGCGCTTAAGCCATTAACCCGGCGACAATATAGGTCGCATTCAATGTCCCCGTGGCACAACTGGATAGCGCGACGCCCTCCTAAGGCGTAGGTTGCCCGTTCGAACCGGGCCGGGGACACCATTTTTCCCACTGGCCCGAGTTTTCGGGCCAGGATTCAAACGACAAGGGTCGCCCTATGACGCTATTGGCTTACGAGCAGAAAAAACGCGAGCTTAGCCGCCAATTGCAATCGAATGCCGGCGGCGTGCGGCTCGAAAAATCGACTTCCAACCTGTTTCGCACGCGTGAACCAGGCAGTGCGCGCAAGCTCGACGTGCGCAAGCTCGATCAGGTGCTGGCGGTCGATACCGAAAATCGGCGGGTCGAAGTCGAAGGCATGACGACCTATGAGGATCTCACGGACGCCTGCCTCGCACAGGACTGCATGCCGCTGGTAGTGCCGCAACTGAAGTCGATTACCATCGGCGGCGCGGTTTCCGGCATCGGGATCGAGTCGAGTTCGTTTCGCCATGGCTTGCCGCACGAGTCGGTGCACAGCATGGATGTACTGCTGGCCGACGGCGAGGTGGTCACCTGCAGCCCCGACAATGAACACGCCGACCTGTTTTTTGGCATCCCCAACTCCTACGGCACCCTGGGTTATATTCTCAAGCTCAACGCCAAAACCATGCCGGTAAAACCTTTTGTTGCATTACAGCATACGCACTACGGTGGCGCGGATGAATACTTCGCCGCAGTCGCGCAAGCCTGCCGCGGCGATGCCGATTTTATCGACGGGTCCGTTTTCGGCGCTAACGAGATGTATCTGACCGAGGGGCGGTTTGTGGATACGGCGCCCTATAGCAGCGATTACACCTGGCTAAAAATGTACTTCCGCTCGATCCAGCAGCGTAGTCAGGATTACCTCAAAACACGCGACTACATCTGGCGCTGGGACACCGACTGGTTCTGGTGTTCCAAAAACGTTTTTGTGCAAAACCTGCCGTTGCGCTTATTGCTCGGCCGCCGCCGGCTGAATTCGATTACCTATCAAAAAATCATGCGCTGGAACAACCGGGTCGGCCTCACGTCGGCCATTAACCGGTTGCTCGACCGACATCCCGAAGGCGTAGTGCAGGACGTCGACATCCCGCTCGATAACGCCGCCGAATTTCTGCGCTTTTTCCTCGACGAAATCGGCATCCGGCCGGTCTGGATATGCCCTATCGGCGGGCACGACCTGGAGCGACGCTTCCCGCTCTATCCCTTACACGGCGCCGGACTTTTTATCAATTTCGGTTTCTGGGACGTCGTGCCCAACCCCGAGAAACACCCAAGCGGCTATTTCAATCGCAAAATCGAGGACAAGGTGCGCGTGCTGGGTGGTGTCAAATCGCTCTACTCCGACGCCTATTACGACGAAGACAGCTTTTGGCAGTTGTACGATGGTGAGGCCTATTTCGCGCTCAAACAAAAATATGACCCCGGACAGCGGCTTAAGAATCTCTATCAGAAGTGTGTGCTCAAAAAATAGACCGGGCACCCGGTCGCTTTGTGGCATCGCGCCGTGAAACTATTAACCGGGCGACAGTAGTATGTCGCGGTTTAATTAAGATACCCGCTTAAGCGGGCATGACCTTTAGGGTTCGATTAGCTACTATCCGGCGTCGACCAGCTCGGAGTTGGGCGCGATCGGCTCGACCTTAGCCGGATACAGATGGGCGCGCGACCATGGCAATTCGTTATTATTGCTTCTGGAAAAAACCACCTGAAACAACTGCAGTTCACCGACGTTAAAAGCCGCGATCGAGCCGGCCAGGTATAGTCTCCAGGTTCTGACGAATTCCCGGTCCATCATCGACAGTATCTGGTCCTCGTTCGCCTGGTACCTTTCGAGCCAGTGCTGCAGCGTTTTAGCATAATGCAGGCGCAAATTTTCGATATCGAGAATCGACAAATGGTTCGGTTCGAATATATGCATCATCTCGCTAATGCTCGGAGGATAAGCACCCGGGAAAATCCGGCGCTCGATCCAGGCATTCATCGGCGCCGGTTGATTACGGCCAATCGAGTGGATTAGACCGCGCCCATCCGGCTTGAGGCAGCGATCGATCACCTCGCCAAGCGTGGCAAAATCGTTTTTCCCAACGTGCTCCAGCATGCCCACCGAAACGAAGGCGTCGAATTGGCCGGTGATGTTGCGATAGTCGTCGAGCACATATTCGACCTGCCCGGCCATGCCCTCGTTCTCAGCCCGGCAATGGGCATGTGCGACCTGTTCTTTGGAAATATTGTAAGCCTTGACCTTGACGCCGTAATTTTTCGCCATGAAAAGCGCGAGCCCGCCCCATCCGCAGCCGGCCTCGACCACCGTATCTCCCGGCTGCAACAGCAGCTTGCGGCAAACATGATGCAACTTTGCGACCTGCGCCTGCTCCAGCGTCATCTCGGGATCGGGGAAATAGGCACAGGTATACTGCATCTCTTCGCTATCCAGCCACAACTTGTAAAAGTCGTTGCCGATATCGTAATGGTGATAAATGTTGTCTTTCGCCTTATCGTGCGAATTGGCCATTCGCCGATGTCCGAGCCACAGGATCAAGTGACGCAACCAACCGCCGCGCCCGCTTTTTGCAAGGTTGGAATAGATAATTTCGGTAAACCGAATCAGATCGCCGCTAAAGCTGGCCTGCCCGCTGGAATACACATCGCCGAAATAAAGCTCGGGATTGACGATGGTTTGCAGCATCGCGCGACGGGTGTTGTACTGCAGCGTTGCAACCGGATGTTCGACCGGCGGCGATACCCGCTTCCCATCCCACAGCCTGAGTTCGATCGGTGGATTTCCCACCACTTGCAGCATCTTCTTCGCGATCCATAGATCGAGCGCAGTCACCCGTTCCTGGGTAACCTGAAAATCGCCTTGATCTGCCGGCATAATCCATGGTTTGCCGGGTAAATCCCGGTTTAAGCCGGTCGCATGCGAATCATGAGCAGCAATCTCGTTTTCAAAATCTAAATTCGCACTCATTAATTGCCTCCCGCTTCCAATTTTCTGGTATACACAAGTAGCCTGATGACTAAGGTTAATAAAATTTCGGGAATTTTACAAAGCTGAAGAACCGGATTCACCGGTTCTGATCCGGACGACCGACTCCAGATTGGTCACAAATATCTTGCCATCACCGATTTTCCCGGTCTTGGCCGCATCGACAATGGCATCGATTACGCGTTCGACCAGTGCGTCGTCGACCGCAACCTCGATTTTGACCTTCGGGATATAGTCGACCACGTACTCGGCTCCCCGATAGAGCTCGGTGTGGCCTTTCTGGCGACCAAATCCCTTGACTTCATAAACGGTCAAGCCGGCGATGCCGATGTCTGACAACGCACTGCGAACATCGTCCAGTTTGAATGGCTTGACTATTGCGCTGACTATTTTCACCTGACCCCTCCGGGTTGCTGTTGGAACACTGCCATCGACTCGACATGCGCGGTTTGCGGAAACATATCCAAAATTCCAAGATGGGTCATCCGGTATCCTTGGGCGCAAATGATAGCAGCATCGCGTACCAGGCTGGAAGGCTGGCAGGAGACGTAAACGATAGTGCTTGCCTCGAAGCGTCCGATCAGCTGCGCCATTTCCGGCGCACCGGAACGCGGCGGATCGAGCAGTATTTTATCGTAACTCTGGCGCATCCAGGAATAGCCCGATTCGGGCCTGGTTAAATCCACGGCATGATACTCGGTGTTGTGGATATTGTTAGCCAGCGCGGCTTCACGCGCCCGCGCAACCATCGGCGGGTCGACCTCGATGCCGGTAACCCCGGCGCAACGCCGCGCCATCGGCAGGGTAAAATTGCCCAGGCCGCAGAACAGATCCAGCACCCGGTCGTCAGGCTGTAAATCGAGGAATGCAAGCGCCTGTGCTACCATTTTTTGATTGACCGCGCTATTTACCTGAACAAAATCAAGCGCGCCAAAGCCGATGTTCAAACTGCCGTCGCCGAGCGGATCGAAGCTTAGCGACTGTTCTTCGGGGAAGAGATTAGTCAGGCTGGCCGGCCCGCCGGGCTGCAGCTGGATATAATATCCATGCGCCGCGCCGAATTCGGCCAACCGCTTTTGATCCTGCGCACTCAGCGGCTGCAGGTGGCGGAACACCAGTTGCACTCGATTCTCGTCCGCGGCGACTTCGATTTGTGGAATATGCGCCCGCGCCTCAAGCGTCCCGATCAGTTCGGCCAGCCGATCGATTTTATGCCCGATCTGTGGCAGCAAAACCTCACAACGTAACATATCGGCGATAAACGGCGTGTTACGTTCGCGGAATCCGACCAGAACGCGCCCCTTCTTGCTGACGTATTTGACGCCCAGGCGGGCTTTTTTCCGATAGCCCCAAGCGGTTGCCCGCAGTGCGGGTATCAGCTCGCCGTAATCGAGCTGCGCATGCGCCATCATATCGAGCAGGGATTGCTGTTTTAGCGCCAGCTGATCTTCATTGTCGAGATGCTGCAGGCTGCAACCGCCGCAAATTCGAAACGCAGCGCAAGCCGGCTCGATCCGCTGCGGCGACGCCTCGATGACTTCCAGGGTGGTCGCCTGATCAAATTTGCGGCCGCTCCGCTGAATCTGAATCAGTACCCTTTCTCCCTGCAAAGCGCCGAACACAAACACGGTCTTGCCGTTGACACGGGCAATGCCGCGCCCCTCGTGTGACATGGATTCGATCGTGACTTCCCGCGGTTCGGCTTGCCGCGCCCGCTGTCGCCGCCTAGCCATAGTCCAACACCCGCGCTCGAGCTAGCTTCAAGAAGTATCGCCTAGGCATCTAGCCAGGAAGATTCGAACTCGAGCAGATGCGGTAGTTCAGAGGCTTTCAGCTCATCCCTTAACAACCGGCATTCGGCGCGATACTGCGTCGGGTCGAGATGACCGCGACTGCGCTCGAAGTTCAGATACACCAGGTAAGTGTTGAGCACATCGGTTTCGCAATAATCCCGAATCGCTTGTACCTGGCCGTCCTGATAGGCGTCCCACACCTTGGCGCCGCTCATCCCCATTTTGCCCGGGAATCCGCACAGGCTGGCAATTTCGTCCAGGGGCGCATTGGCGCGTGCTTGAAAACCTGCTAGTACGTCCATCAGATCGGTATGCCGTTCGTGAAAACGACTCAGGTAATTGTTGTAACGGAAGCTGGTATCGTTTTGCCCGGTTTCCCAGTAATGCGCGGCATCGATCGGATACAGCAGGCTGCGATAATGTATCACCGGCAAGTCGAAGCCGCCGCCGTTCCAGGAAACCAGGCGCGGCGTGTAGCGTTCGATACCGCTGAAGAAACGTTGCAGTAAATCCTGTTCGTCGGATTCTGCCGTACCCAGGGACCATACCTTGATCTGATCCCGCGTGCGCAATACCGCCGAGATAGCCACGATGCGGTGCAAATGATGGCGTAAAAAATCGGTGCCCGCCTGTTGACGCCGCATCTGGAATACCGCGCGGGCAACATCGTCATCGGACAGTCCATGCAAATCGTATAACCGGCGACAGCCATCGATGTCGGGTATGGTTTCAATATCAAATACAAAAACGTTCATAAACAAATCCGCGTCAGCTATTTTTGAAAACTTCGGTGGACAGATAACGATCGCCGCGATCGCAAATAATCGTCACGATATTGGCGCCGGACAAGCTCTGCGCGAGGCGCAGCGTGGCGCAGATGGCGCCGCCCGAGGATATACCGCAAAAAATACCTTCCTTGGCCGCCAGTTCGCGGGTATAGATCTCGGCCTCCGCGCGCGATACATCGATAATGCGATCTACCGCATCCATCTGATAAATCCGCGGCACATATTCCGGCGGCCAGCGTCGAATGCCGGGAATCGACGAGCCGTCGGTGGGTTGAACCCCGACAATTTCGATCTCGGGATTCACTTCGTTAAAATAAGACGAACACCCCATGATGGTGCCCGTAGTTCCCATGGAGCTGACAAAATGGGTTAGTTTAAAATCGGTCTGACGCCATATTTCCGGCCCCGTGGTTTGGTAGTGAGCGCGCGGATTGTCGGGATTGGCGAACTGATCGAGCATCTTGGCCTTGCCCTGCGCATTCATCTCCTCGGCGATATCGCGCGCCTTGAGCATGCCTTCTTCCTGGCTCACGAGGATGATCTCGGCGCCGAAAGCCCGCATGGTGGAGAGCCGCTCGTGGCTCATATTGTCCGGCATAATCAGTATCATCCGATAGCCGCGCATCGCCGCCACCATCGCCAGCGCAATTCCCGTATTACCGCTGGTGGCTTCGACCAGCACGTCGCCGGGTTTTATTTCTGCGCGTTCCTCGGCATGTTTGATCATGCTATAGGCGGCACGATCCTTGACCGAGCCGGCCGGGTTATTACCCTCGAGCTTGACTGAAATCGTATTGCCGTCACCCGCGTTAAGACGCTGCAATGTCACCAGTGGGGTATTTCCGATATAATCCTGTAAAAACATATACTAACAACAACCCAATCCTGAATGGGAAATCCAAGACCCGATATTTTACTTGAACAACGAATCGCAGATAAGCTATTTCTGGACTGCCGGGAGGCTGCATTGCGTATTATTTTAAGAGTTTGCCTGATAGCCTTAGTCCTGGTGCAGTCGCCCACCCGAGCGCAGGACGATGGGACGGTCGCCGAGGACTTTTTCGCCGACAGCCCGTTGATATTGACGGTATCGCGCATGGCCAAGCCGCTGCTGGAGTCGCCCGCCAGCGTCAGCGTGATCGACCGGCAAATGATCGAAGCCTCGGGGATGCGCGATTTGGCAGACCTGTTCCGGCTGGTGCCGGGTTTTCTAGTCGGCTTCCATAGCGGGCACTCATCCGCCGTTACCTACCACGGGTTGGGGCAGGAGTTCGGTAACAAGATCCAGGTATTGATCGACGGCCGCTCGGTTTTCATTCCTTCTTTCGGCGGCGTCCCCTGGTCGAATTTGCCGCTATTGGTCGACGATATCCAGCGCATCGAGGTTATTCGAGGTCCCAACGCAGTTACCTACGGCGCCAATGCTTTCCTGGCGACGATTAATATCATTACCCGTCATGCCGCCGAAGACATCGGGACCCAGTATTCGGTGACCGCCAGCGATAACGCCAGCCCCGATATTGAGGATACTTATCTACGCATCGGTCATCATCACGGTGACGTCGACTGGCGGCTGAGCCTCGGATCGCAAAACGACGACGGCTTCGTCGACATCAATGATTCCAGGCGCGTAGCCAAGGCCAATTTTCGCCTGGATGCGCTCACGCGCAGCAACCAGTTCTGGATCCTGCAGCTGGGCACCAGCGACAGCGAGGCCGGCCGGGGCTTTCCGATTTCTTCAGGCACCTCGACCGATATCGAACGCAATGAGGAAGCGAACAATAGTTATTTCAATCTGCAGTGGGAAGCGGTGTGGGATACCAGTTCATCGATCGCGCGACTAACCCATACGCAACAGGAGGTGACGGATCATTTCGACCCCGGTCCGTTCAGTTTGAACGGCGTTCCCGGTGTTACCACATTCATCGACTTCGATCGCGTCTCGAACCGCACCGACCTCGAATTCGTTCAGACCGACGATATCGGCAGCAGCGTGCGACTAGTCTACGGCGGCAGCATTCGGCGAGACAAGGTTAGGTCGCTATTCCTGCTCAACGACAACAAATATGAAGAGGTCGACACCAAACGCTTGTTCGGCGGTATCGAATGGCGCTTCGACGACGACTGGCTGCTCGATCTGGGCGTGATGCTGGAAGATTCCGACCTGACTGAGCTGGAAGATTCCCCGCGAGTATCGCTGATCCGCAAGTTCGGCAAGCGCCATGCCCTCAGGTTCGTGGCCTCGGCGGCCAAACGTAATCCGATACTGTACGAATATGACGGTGAGACCGAATTCACCGTCAACGTGCCGCTTATCGGAAGCGTGATGGTACCGACCTGGCGGGGCAACAACGATATCGATCCGGAGGATATCGAATCCTACGAAATCGGATTGCGCAGCCAGCTGGCGGCCGGTATCGAAACCGACGTTAAGCTGTTCAGCTATGAAATCGGGAACCATATTATCAGTAACGATATACCAGTGGACCTGGGTCCGCCTTTAGGTGTCAGGGACCTGGAGACTGCTGTCAACAGTGAAACCACCAAGGTCAAGGGAATCGAAATCGGTCTCGGGTATGCGGCCAACGGCGGACTGCGTGTCGATGCGGGATTCAGCCTGGTTGACGCGGAATCGACGCTGGAGGATTTTGAAGAATCCATCCCGGATTATACAGCCTTCCTCCTGGCGCAATACCAGATCGGCGGTAAACATGGAATATCCGCCGGATACTATTACGTCGACAAGGTCACCTGGCTAGACGCCACTTCGGATATTCCGATCGCGAAGCGGCTGGATCTGCGCTATGTCTATCGTTTTAACAACGAACTCAATATCGAAGTCATCGGTCAAAACCTGTTAGAGGATTTCGAAGATTACGAAACCGAAAACGTTCATGATCAGGTAATATACCTGCGGCTATCGGGTGGTTTTTAGCTGGATGTAAGGAATGGAGTCGTGATTAACAAATGGGTTAAAGGATTATTATTAGGGATGCTGTTACTGCTCCCGGGAATGGCTACCGCACAGCAGGCCACCAGCCAGGTAATCATTGTCAAAAGCAGCGACAACACCTATTTCAAACAGAGTATCGAAACCCTGGTCGGCAAGCTCCCGCGGAAGGCGGAATATCAAGTTGTTACGGCACGGGAGCTGGCCGACGGTTCCGAGATTATTGACGACAAAAGTCTCGTCGTAACCCTTGGACAATCGGCGGCGGACGCAGTTAGCCGGCTCGATAGGGCGAACCCCTCGATTAACGCCTATCTGACCCTAGAGCAATTCAAAAGCTATAACAGAAAAAATCAGTTAGGCGTATTGCTCGATCAACCGCTGCATCGATATCTCGCCTTTTCCAAGCTGATACTCGCAGTGGATTCCATCGGGATTATCGAAGATCAGAAAAACGCCCCGGGCCCACGGCAAACCCGATTACTCGGGGATTTAGAGCTGGAGCTGAATCAGTATCAGATCGACCCGGTAAACAAGCTGCTACCCGTATTACGTCGTTTGCTCAAACAAAACGACGCCTTGCTGATGCTGCCGAGACAGTCGATTTACAACAGGGACACGCTCAAAGGCGTATTGTTGACCAGTTACCGCAATCGCAAACCCGCCATCAGCTATTCACCCGCGCATGTCAAATCGGGGGCGCTGGCGTCGATATATTCCTCCCCGGCCGATATCGGCATGCATCTGGCCCTATTGGTTAATCGGCGTCTGCAACAACCCGACTACCAGGCGCCCGCATTCGAATACGCCAGGTTTTACTCGATTGCAACCAACCGACGAGTTGCGCGCGCGCTCGAAATAAGCCTACCCAGCGAGAGCGAGCTACGCTCGGCGCTAGACCGGCTAAAACCGTGAAGCGCCTCGGCATCAAGTATCAGATTTTGCTGATCACCCTGATCCCGGTGTTTCTCATCGATCTATTTTTCACTTATACGCATATCGACGACAGCATCGAACAGGCGAATGAATTGCTGCAGACGAAAGGTCAAATCATCGCCCGGCAGATCGCCGGCGCTTCCGAATTCAATCTTTTCACCGGCAACGATAGTCAAATTCAGTACCAACTGGATCAGACGGTCGGCAGCAATGATATCGTACAGGCCGCGGTATACGACCGGCAGGGCAAGTTGATCGCTCAATCGAGCGCGGCCAGCTTCGACCAAGCGCTCGCGCCCGATTATCATTACCACCGCCAAACTATACTTTCCCAGAGTATCGAACATTCGGACGTTTTTACGCCGGACTTCGCAGATACTCGGCAAACCAGCACCCTGGGTTGGGTGCATTTGTTCATATCGCGGCAGCAACTCGAGCAGACAACTCGCGAAGTCATTTACGATTCGATCATTTTTTTCGTTTCTATATTACTCATGGCCGTCATTTTAACGGTGGTGATAAGTCGCCGGATCACGCAGCCGATCTTTGGTTTGATGGAACATCTCAAATTTGTCGAAACTGGCCAGCTCGGAAAAACTATCCAACCCACGGAGGACAATGAAATCGGCGCGGTGCAAAAGGGATTTAACCGCATGACCCAGTCCCTGCTGACCAATCGCCGCCACCTGAACCAGCGCATCCAGCAAGCCACCCAGCAACTTAACGAAGCCATTACCGATCTCGAATCGAAAAACCGGGAATTAGGATTTGCCCGTGACGAAGCGCAAAACGCAAATCGCAGCAAGTCCGAATTTCTCGCCAACATGAGTCATGAAATACGCACTCCGATAAACGGTATCAAGGGTTTTATCAGCTTGCTGAGTCAATCGGAACTCGATCAGGTACAACAGCGCTACGTCGATATCGTCCTGAAGTCGACCTCCGACCTGACCAGCATCGTGAATGAAATTCTCGATTTTTCCAAAATGGAATCCGGCAAATTGCATATCGTCGAGGAAGCCTTCGATCTTTACGAGGTAATCGAACAAACCCGCGATATTCTGTTCATCAATGTCTTGACCAAAAACATCGATTTAAATCTGGTTATTTTCAGCGACACGCCGCGCTGGTTGATCGGCGACAAGCTGCGCCTGAAACAGATCTTGCTGAATTTGATAGGAAACGCGATCAAGTTTACCGACCAGGGACGTGTCGTCATCAAAGTCAGTATCGAAGATCAAAGCCAGGATCAAGTCGATATCGAGATTATTGTCGAGGATAGCGGTATCGGCATTTCCGATGAAGATCAGAAAAACCTGTTTCAAGCCTTCAGCCAAGTCGAGAGTTCCGATTCACGGCGTTTTAGCGGAAGCGGGCTTGGCCTCGTAATCAGTAAAAACCTCGCCACCCTGATGGGCGGCGATATCACTATGCACTCCGAACTCGGCCAGGGTTCAAAATTCATTCTACGCTTGCCGTTTAAGATTTCGCGGTCGGCCAGTCATCAGCAAGCGGCAGAAAATATTCATATCAAGGCATTGATTTTTGCGGCTGAAGAAATCTGTTTAATGGAAACGCGCACCCTGTTCGATCGCGCCGGGATTAGTACCGAATGCAACCTGATTAAATCCCGCGACGGGGCCGATTCCGTGGTCGAATGCATCCAGCGTAACCTACCCTATATCGATCTTCTGGTGTTTGACCTGCGCCATTTGAATATCCCTATCGACCAGATATTAGATCCGGATTTATCGAAAACCGTACGCGTCATTTTGATGAACTACGATCGCGCCGCGGAGCCCGTGGCCACGCTGCCGGAGGTCGAATTTGTGTCTATTGTCAATACCAGTCAATCGATCGCGCAACTGATAAGCCGTAAATCCGCAACGCTTGCCGAGAAGGACGATGTAGCGCCGCCAAACAACGCCACCGAGTGCAAGCGGGTGTTGTTGGTGGATGACAATCAGGTCAATTTGAAACTGGCGAGCGAACTGATTCGAATCTGGGGGCACAAAGTTACCGAAGCGGAACATGGCAGTCGGGCGTTGGAAATATTTCTGGCCGAGGATTTCGATTTAATCATTCTCGACATACAGATGCCCGATATCGACGGTGTCAGTTTGCTGCAGATGATGCGCGAACAAAAGCCCGAGGATCAAACGCCGGTAGCTGCGTTAACCACAAACGTGTTGAACGACGAAGCCGATCGCCTACTGGAGCTGGGATTCGACTATTTTCTCGGTAAACCCATCGACGAGGATAAATTTCGATCACTACTCGACGGCAATCCACAGCGGCGGATTGACAGCGACAAACAGCCGGAAGCCCCCGCATCGAACGACAACTGTGCGGTAGATTATGCCAAATCGCTAAGTCTTTGCGCGGATAACGAATCCTTGCTCAGACAAATTTTCGAAATCGTACAGCGAGATATTCCGGATCAACAGCAACAGCTCGACAAGGCGCTCAAACAGCAGGATCCAGACAAGCTCGCGGCGATCGCCCATAAACTGCATGGCGTTACCTGCTACGCGAGCTTGCCGCGCTTGAGGCGCAAGGTACTCGGTTTTCAGCAACGCCTGGCGCATGACAGCAATCTAGTGCTCGATAATTCGGTGGAGGAATTGACCAGCGAGCTTGCCGAGATAAAACTCGAGGTCGAAAAATATCTTGAAACTATGGACAAGGATGGAATTTCGGCCTAGCCGGCAAGCGGCTGACAACAACGACAGGCGCTAAGCCGATTGCGGACTCACTGAATTCGGGCCTGGCGATCAACCCGACGCCAATGCCGGCTATCATGCTCCGTTGGAGCGCGCTTCGAGCATGAGTTTTTTGATATCTCGAATCGCTTGCGCAAGCCCGATAAATACCGCATCTGCGACTATTGCATGACCGATGTTGAGTTCGGTCACCAGCGGGTTGGCGGCGACGGGACGAACATTGTGTCGATTGAGTCCATGCCCCGCGTTGACCTGTAATCCTTTGCCGTGTGCGTAAGTTATCGCATCGTTTATGCCTTCCAGCAAGCGCGCCTGTTCGTCGCCGGCTGCATCGGCATAGTGTCCGGTATGCACTTCGATGCAGGCGGCGCCGCATTCGACGACCGCGTCGATCTGCTCACGATTGGCATCGATAAATGGCGACACTCGGGTGCCAACCTCGGCCAGCCTGTCGCAGGCGCTACGCACCTGCCGCAGCTGGCCGACGACGTCGAGGCCGCCTTCGGTGGTTAGTTCTTCACGCTTTTCAGGCACCAGGCAAACGTCTGCGACCCCGAGCTCACAGCTGAAACGAAGCATTTCATCGGTGACCGCGATCTCAAGATTGAGCTTGGTATTGACCACCTGCTTGAGTAGCAGAGCGTCACGTTCCTGAATATGGCGTCGATCTTCACGCAGATGGAAGGTGATCGAATCGGCGCCCGAATACTCGGCGATCTGAGCCGCATAAATCGGATCCGGGTAGCGCGTACCGCGCGCCTGGCGTAGCGTCGCGACATGATCGATGTTCACGCCCAGGGTTATCAAATTTGTCATTTCCGCTTCATCATCTCAATGGTTACATCGCGCGATTTTAGCGTTTTTCCATGCAAGTTAAAGTCAATCGTGCTGCGTAGCACGGATTTGGCCAGACGTAACACGGTCTCATGCCCGTAAGCCTCTTGCAGCCAGTCGACGATCGTGCGACCGCTGACCGAATCTCGGGCGGATTCGGCGCAAGCCACGAATCCGCTATTGATGACAAACTGGTAATAGCCGTCCGCCTCGATCGGCCGCCCGCTGTGCGCATCGACGCCGATATCCGGAAAATATCCCAGGGTTTGCAACAGATCGAGTTCAAACCGACGCAACTCGGCCGCATCAAATTTGAGCTTGGCGTTTTTTAACAAATCGAGATAAGCCCTAAAAATAGCGGGATTGGCTTCCTGCGGCGGCAGCATGGCGCCAATCAACTCGTTGGCGTAAAGCAGTGCCAAGTAGTTGACTTCATCGACAGGTAGCGCAACGGCTTCGATCCCAATCAGAGTTTTCAGCTCCTGTTTTCCGCTCCAGCTAATTGTCAGCAACGCAAACGGTTGGTATGGCGTTTTGGCCGGATTGCGGCGGGCACCCTTTGCCATGACTCGGATACAGCCATAGTCGCGGGTAAAGAGATCCAGCAGCAAGCTGCTGTCACGCCAATCACGCCGGCGCAAAATGAATCCCGGTTGGTCAGAGACCCGGGGTTCCATCGGAATAGCCAAAGGCCGCCAGCGACTGTTCGTCATCGGCCCAGTCAGCGCGAATCTTCACCCATAGCTGCAGATAGACCCTACTGTCGAGCAGGCGCTCGATATCCGCGCGCGCGAGTGAACCGATTTTTTTCAACTGGCTTCCACTTTTGCCAATGACAATCGCCTTTTGCGATTTTCGCTCCACCCAGATGGTCGCCGATATGCGCGTGATATCGGCTTCCTCGATGTAATGATCGATACTCACTGTAATCGAATAAGGCAATTCCTGCTGCAGCGCGCGGAAAAGTTTTTCGCGTACAATTTCGGCACTGATAAAGCGCATCGACTTGTCGGTAAGCTGGTCGTCCGGAAAATGCGGCACGCCGACGGGCAAACGCGCCACAATCAATTGCTCGAGTCGCTCAAGGTTATCTCCGCTAAGCGCCGAAACCGGTACACACTCGAGATTGGGGGCCTGTTGTGAGATCCTTTGCAGCAGCGGTAAACAGTCCGCCCGACTCAGTTGATCGACCTTGTTGACCACGATCAGCACATTGTCATAACCGCCGATACGCCGCAGAATCTTTTCATCGTCCTGATTGAAATGGGAGATGTCCAGCAACACGCAGATCAAGTCGGCATCGTCGAACATACTGGTTGCCGCGCGACTCATATAGCGATGGATGGCTTTGTTGTTATTGTCGTGGATTCCCGGGGTATCGACAAAGATGCATTGATAAGCCTCGCCGGTTTTGATACCAAGTATCTGGTGCCGGGTCGTTTGTGGCCTATGCGCGGTGATACTGAGCTTTTCACCGACCAGGGCATTCATCAAGGTGGATTTCCCGGTATTCGGTTTACCGACTAACGCCACATAACCGCATCGAAACCCGTCCTTCATAGGCCGAGCTTATCCAGTAGTTTTTGTGCCGCCTGCTGTTCAGCCTTCTTGCGACTGGTGCCGGTGCCGCTTGCCCGCAGCTCGGGATTGCCAATATTACATCTGACGGTAAACAGCTGCGCGTGCGACTTACCCGTAGTTTTTTCAACCTCGTAAACCGGCAGATCTTGCTGGCGGGCCTGCAGGTATTCCTGCAGTCGGGTCTTGGGGTCTTTTAAACTGGCAGCGGTATCGATATTGTCGAGCTGGCCCCGAAACAGGGTTAAAACCGCGGTTTCGGTTTGCCGATAATCGCTATCCAAATAAATCGCACCGATGAGCGCCTCGAGCGCATCGGACAGTATAGAAGCGCGCCGATAACCCCCTGACTTGAGCTCACCGCCGCCCAGGTTAATAAAATCTCCAAGGCTGATTTCTCGCGCGATCTGCGCCAGCGTTTCTTCCTTGACCAGCGATGCCCGGATGCGGCTCAGGTCGCCTTCGTCGGCATCGGAAAAGCGCTGGTAAATATAGTTAGAAATGATCAGATTGAGTACGCTGTCGCCGAGAAACTCGAGCCTTTCATTGTTACTGTTACGCGAGAAACTGCGGTGTGTAAGGGCCTGCTGAAGTAAGTCCTGTTGCTTGAAATGATAACCGGTTAGCGCGTTAAATCGATCGGCAGTCACCGCTCGATCACAATTGATTCGGTGAAGCGTGCACCGATAAATAGGTTGGCGATGTAGTCGTCTCTGGTTTCGTAGGTAACAGTGATCGTGGTTTCACCATCCTTGCGTACCATCGTGACATTCTCCCGCGTGATCGACCTGACTTCGTTGATATACAAGCGTTTGCTTAAGCCGTCCCAGATGGCGCGTTTGGATTTCGGATCGATGCTGTTATCCGATTGCACTCCCTCAAGCGCCGTTTTGACCTTGAAATTATCGTAGTACATTGGGAACACTTTGAAAAACGAGATCAGCAGCAAGCCGAAAAATCCGGCTACCGCAATCCAGCCTAAAGAAGACAGGCCCCTCTGTCGGTGTCTAAGTTTCGAGATTCTAATCATATCCACTACCTCAGTTCGAAATATTCTGGCCAATCCTGGAAAAATCAAGCCCGGTTCCATCTTTGCGCCAGTCCCAGTGCATCCAGATCAAAACCGCCTTACCCACCAGGTTATCCTCAGGCACGAAACCCCACATCCGGCTGTCGTTACTGTGATCGCGATTGTCGCCCATAACGAAGTAATGACCGTTAGGCACGAATACTTCCCCGTTGACGCCCATGGACACGTCGGGGTTCGTCATCACGGTATAGCTGCTATCGTCGATCTGTTCGTCGAACACTTGGCACCTGGCTCCGCGACGATCGCAATTGCCCGCGTTCGCCATGTTATTGAGATCCCCAAGACCCGCATAGTCGCGATCTTTATCGAATTTCACTGGTTTGCCGTTAATCGATAGGCGACGATTATAGTAACTTATGTGATCCCCGGGCAAACCGACCACCCGTTTGATGTAATCCGTCGATTCGTCTCTGGGGTAGCGAAATACGACAACGTCGCCGTGTTTCGGGCGCTCGCCATAACTTATCCGGCTATGCCAAACCGGCAAACGTAATCCATAGGTGTATTTGTTGACCAGAATAAAATCGCCGACTAGTAACGAGGGCATCATCGAACCCGACGGAATGCGAAACGGCTCATAGGCGAATGCGCGCAACACCAGCACAAAAGCCAATACCGGGAAAAACGCCCGGGAATACTCGACGACGAGCGGCTCCTGCGGGGATTTTTTCACTATCGATGCACGCTCCTTCCTCAAGCGCGCGAAAAAAAGCGCATCGGCCAGCCACAAAATGCCCGTCACCGCCGTCAAAATCAATAATAAAAACTCAAAATCAAAATGAATCATTCAGTCTGTCTCTACCCCGTCAGGTATCTACCTTTAGCACCGCGAGAAAGGCATCCTGCGGTATTTCAACGCTGCCGACCTGCTTCATACGCTTTTTACCGGCTTTTTGCTTCTCAAGCAATTTGCGTTTGCGCGTCATATCGCCACCGTAGCACTTGGCGGTTACGTTCTTACGCAGCGCTTTGACGTTGGTGCGAGCGACGACGTTCGAGCCGATCGCCGCCTGTATCGCGACGTCGAACATTTGCCGCGGAATCAGCTCCTTCATTTTCGAAGCCAGCTCGCGCCCGCGATAATCGGCATTGCTGCGGTGAACGATCAGCGACAAAGCATCGACCTTTTCGCCATTGATCAAAACATCGAGTTTTACCAGATTGGAAGGTTCAAAACGCAGGAATTCATAGTCGAATGACGCGTACCCGCGGCTAACCGATTTCATGCGGTCAAAGAAGTCTAGTACAACCTCGCTCAAGGGCAACTCGAACACCAGAGATACCTGCTTGCCGAGAAACTGCATATCCTTTTGTACGCCCCGTTTTTCGATGCACAGCGAGATCACCGCACCGATATATTCTTCGGGCAACAATATATTGGCCTGTATAATCGGTTCGAGAATTTCATCGATCTTGTTTATCGGTGGCAGGTCGGCCGGATTATGGATTTCGACCCGTTCTCCGCCGGTGGTTTCGACCTGGTACACCACGGTCGGAGCAGTCGTAATCAAGTCGAGATCATATTCGCGTTCAAGCCGTTCCTGTACGATTTCCATGTGTAACATGCCGAGAAATCCGCAGCGGAATCCAAATCCCAGCGCCTGGGAGGTTTCAGGCTCGAACTGCAACGCGGCATCGTTGAGTTTCAATTTTTTGAGCGCTTCCCGACAAGCTTCATAATCATCGGAGCTAATCGGGAACAAACCGGCAAACACGCGCGGCTGGACCTGTTTGAAATCCGCCAGGGCCTGCGTCGCAGGATGTTGCGACAAAGTGATGGTATCACCGACCCGCGCCGACTCAATATCTTTGATGCCGGCGATGATATAACCGACCCCGCCGGCCTGCAAATTATCCAGGTCCTTGCGCTTAGGAGTAAATATGCCGACTTTTTCAACCAGGAAATCCTGTCCGCTGGACATCATCCGGATTTTTTGTTTAGGCCGGATTCGCCCCTCCATGACGCGCACCAGCGTAATGACGCCAACATAACTATCGAACCAGGAATCGATGATTAAAGCCTGGGTCGGATTTTCTTCCGAACCGGCAGGGGACGGAATTTTTTCGATAATCTGTTCCAGCAAATCTTCGATGCCGACACCGGTTTTGGCACTCACTTCGATTGCCTCCGAGGCATCCAGTCCGATGATTTCTTCGATCTCGAGCTTGACTCGATCGGGGTCGGCGGCGGGTAAATCGATCTTGTTCAACACCGGTAATACTTCGAGATCAAGATCGATCGCGGTATAACAATTGGCTACACTTTGCGCTTCAACACCCTGCGAGGCATCCACCACCAATAAGGCGCCCTCGCAAGCGGCCAACGAACGTGATACTTCGTATGAAAAATCGACGTGTCCGGGGGTGTCTATGATGTTAAGCGTATACTCGTTGCCGTCTTTTGCCGGGTATCGCAAAGATACGCTTTGCGCCTTGATGGTAATCCCGCGCTCGCGCTCCAGTTCCATGGAGTCGAGCACCTGAGCTTCCATTTCGCGCTCGCTCAATCCGCCGCAAAGTTGGATAAAGCGATCCGCCAGAGTGGATTTTCCATGATCGATATGGGCGATAATCGAGAAATTGCGTATCAACTCCATGCGCATATGTGGTTTTCGCCCTGCCCGGTTTAGTTTAGTAAGCGGAAGATTCGACGCCGGCCTGGTGCGGGACGACACTGGATGTAAAAAACCTGCGAAGTTTACGCTAAAGCAAGCGCGGCAAGCAATGCCGATTCATCGAAAAAAAAGTGACAGATTTCGATATTACCGTTGCATAGCACCGGCACCCGGGCGTCGTAGCGGCGCACCAGCTCTAAATCGCGGTCGATATCTATTTCATGCCAGTGAATCGGTTGTTGCCTGCGGGAAAAAGCCACCAGGGCTTTGCGCATGGCATCGCAAAGGTGGCATTTTTCGCGATAGTAGAGAATTAACTCCAAACAAGCCTTATACGGTTTTAAGAACCTTCGGGCCGAATTGCCAGAAAAACCGGTCCCGCGCGGCGTTGTACCAGCAGTGCGACGGATTTTCCCGAGGTCAATTGATCGGTTATTTTTTCGAAATCGTCGATCGATTCGACTGCTCGATTATCGATCATCGTAATGACATCACCCTGCTGGATACCGGCATCGCTGGCAGGGCCGAGCTCATCCACCTCGACGACCTTCACCCCGGACTCGATCTTGAGCCGTTTTCTGGCTTCGCTGCCGAGGGCCTCGACCTTCATGCCCAGTGCCGAATCCTCACCGGCCGGATCTTCTTCGGGTGTAAATGCCGCTTGCGTGGTCGGGTTAGGCAATTGCTCGATCACAACCCCGATGTTTTGGCGTCGCTGGTCTCGAATTACGGTGACCTGGGCCTGCTTACCGACCAGGGCCCGGCCAACCAGCGGCGGCAATCCGCTCGAACGCATGACTTTCTTGCCGTTGAACTCGACGATCACGTCGCCGACCTCCAGTCCCGCCTCAGCCGCCGGGCTGTTCTCGAGCACCTTGGCAACCAGGGCGCCGTGCGGGTTCTCCATGCCGAAAGATTCCGCCAGTTCACGCGTTACTTCCTGAATCAGCACACCGAGCCAGCCGCGGGAAACCGCACCGGTCTCCTTGATTTGATTCGCGACGTCGACCGCCATTTCGATCGGAATTGCGAACGACAGGCCCATAAATCCGCCCGAGCGGCTGTATATCTGTGAGTTGATACCGACGACTTCGCCGTCTAGATTGAACAACGGCCCGCCCGAGTTACCCGGATTGATCGCAACATCGGTTTGAATGAAAGGCACATAGTTGTCGCTGGGAAGGCTTCTGCCCTTGGCACTGACGATGCCAGCCGTTACGGTCGCATCGAATCCAAACGGGGAGCCGATGGCAAGCACCCATTCGCCCACCTTCAATTCATCCGAGTCACCCAATTTCAAGGTTGGTAAATCCTCGGCGTCCACTTTCAACACTGCCACGTCGGAGGCTTCGTCGGATCCGATAATTTTAGCGACATACTCCTTGCGGTTCGCCATACGGACGATAACTTCGTCGGCACCGGAAATTACGTGATGGTTGGTCAAGATATAGCCGTCGCCTGAAATGATAAAACCCGAACCGAGGGATTGCGCGTCACGACGGCGGCGATCGAATTCGTCCTGTTCGAAAAACTTATCGAATAATTCCCCAAAAGGCGATCCTTCGGGTAATTCGGGAATATTGTATTTTTTCCCGGAACTACGTTTATTCTTGGTCTTGGTGCTGATATTGACGACCGAATTTTTGGACTCATCGACAATTTCCGTAAAATCGGGCAACGCGGCCTGAGCCGATAGCGGCAGACTGAATGCAGCGATTAAGATGATCCGGTAAAGATGGTTGCTTAGAGATTTCATAAACTCTTTCCAATTATCACAATTAAATTTATGACCCCGATTTAGGGTCTGGGTTCACCCTGAGACTCACTATATATGGCGTTATTCGGTCGGAATCAAGTTTGTTTGTCAGATGCGCCGCGAGTTTGAATCCCAGCAGGAAGCCGCCTACCGACGACAAGGCCACCCAGATCTCGCCCAGTTCGAGCATCGCGGCCAGCAAGCCGGCGAAAACCATGCATAGCAAGGGCAGACCGTAAATCGTCAGGCTGACCCTGACCAATGCCGACTCCGACAAACCCAATTCCAGGCTATCGCCCGGTTTTAATGGCTCCCGAGTTTCGATGACCAGCGGGCGGGAACGGTTGCCCAATAATCTCCCAATGGCGCCGGTACCGCAGCCCTGGTTCAATTCACAGTGGCCGCAGGCCGACGCACGCTGCAGTCTGATTTCCGCCTGCCCATTTTCGCAACGGGTAACCACCGCCTGTTCGGTTAGCATCCGGTTTACCTCGGATTAGTTTCCTGATTCCGGAGTTTGATACCAAATGCCGAGGATGACAAGCCGGGACATGTGAACGGGAGAGGGGCGTAGTCGATCATATCTACTAATTGCCGTATGGAACGACTACTTGCCGTATGAAACCGATTCCGCCGCCTGTTTCACGGTCACTGCCGGCACCTCGCCGATTGCAGTCACCGAATGATTGTTCAAGATACGAATAAAAGCGTTAACCGCACCCATCGAAGTGCCGCCTTGCGGGGTATCATTGCTATGCCTTTCGATAAATATCGACAAGGACGCCAGGCCATCGGTATATACCATTTGCTGCACCACGTTATCGGTACCGGGAATCTTACGTTTGAGTACCGACTCACGCCAGAAACCGCGCGGCGTATGGTCTAGCCGCCAGGCGTTGTCGGCCGCAATCGAAGTGGCGCTCTCACCACGATGATAGCGTATCATCGTATAGTTCTGGTCGATCTCGGGGAGCGCATCCAGCACCAACTCCTCGCCTTCCTCGAACAGCCTTAAACTAGTGAACATGACCTGCTCGATTTCCTGGTTGGTTTCATCGATCAGGCTCGATTTCATCATCAGGCCATTATCCTGGTTTATCCAGAATTTCATGCCATAGCGATAGCGATCCTTGGGATCGATATGCACGACCATTGTTTCCTGGTCGGCAATCCGGTCCATACCCAATAACTTCAAGCTGTAAAATTTTTCCAGACGCGCAATGTCTTCCGGGATGAAAATCGGCGAAAAACTATTCTTGCGGGACAAATCGACAACAATTTTGCGGCTCGAAGGCCAGATACAAGTCAGGTTCTGATTGTCACGGATAACTTCGCGCGCCTCGCCATTGAGCGATATCAGCCGTTCCTTTTCGCCATGCTCATCCCGATAATGCGCAATGCGCATACTTTCGAGCTGGTTTTCATGCATGTAGACGAAGTCACCCCGATAGCTCAGGTCGCGCATCGCATTCGACATCTTTTGCACCCATTCCATCGCCGGATCGGCGAGAGCAGGCGCGCTGGCAAGGGTAGCGATGACTACGGGAATCAGGGTTTTGGGCAAAAACTTCAACAGACCGCCCTGATTATTGCTGGGAATCAAAACCGGCAACTCTGGCCTGTGGAATCAATCCCTGAACCGAGTTCGAGTACTCGGTATGATTAACCAGGTAAGCATTGAGCTTCTGCTGCAATCCGGGCATTTCCCGTTCCACTTTCCAGCGCGTTCCAAGCGGCTGCAACCGAGTAGAAACCGGCACGGCGCCGCCCTGGACTTGTTGCCCGGCAAGTTGTTCAAGCTTTTCCTGATCGGCACTGACCAGGCTGCCTTCGATTTGACCCGTTTCCTGCTGCAACGGCTGCCATAGCGCCACAGTGACCAACGCCACACTCGCCGCCACCGCCAGACCGGCGAGTGGTTTGAGTGTTACCCAACTCAGAATCGAAGCCCGGGTAGGGGTTGGTGCCGGGGTCGCCGGCTGCGCATGTTTCGCATCAGCGGTCTGTCGCCCTATCCTCGCCATAACTGCATTGTGGAAATCGGTATCGATCGCCGCCGGTAACTCGTGCCGCAGCGCGGCTCCAATCATCTGGTATCGGCGCGCACGATATTGCAAATTGACATCGCCGATCACTTCATCGAGCGATGCTTCGGCGTCGTCACCGGCATAACCGTCCAGTAGGTAAGATAATTTTTCGTCTAGGTCTGTCATTCTCAACTCTCGTAATAAACCAACAAATACTAAGGTTTTCAAAATTCTGCTACTTAGTCACTCTAACAGGGGTCTTAGTTCCTTATCGATTACATCTCGGGCGCGAAATATTCTAGATCGAACCGTACCAATCGGGCAATCCATCACATCTGCGATCTCTTCATAGCTCAAACCGTCGAGTTCACGCAGGGTAATCGCGGATTTCAGATCGTCCGGCAAGTTTTCGATTGCCCTGAAAATCGTCGCCCTGATTTCGTCGGTCAACAGCAGGTTTTCCGGATTGGCGTATTCCTTCAATCCGGATTCACCCTCAAAATGCTCGGCGTCTTCGACGTCGACCGAATAGGCTGGCGATTTACGCGCCCGGGAAGCCAGAAAGTTTTTTGCCGTATTCGCTGCTATCCGGTACAGCCAGGTATAAAACTGGCTATCGCCCCTGAAACTATTGATCGCACGGAAGGCTTTAATAAAAGCGTCCTGAGCGATATCCTGACACTCCGCCTGATCGGATACGAATCGGCCGACCAAATTAACCACCTTATGCTGATATTTCTGTACCAGTATATCGAAGGCCGTGGAATCTCCAGCCTGCACCCGTTTCACCAAGTCTACGTCAGGCAGATTCGTCCCCATTAATAACCCTTTATGTTTAGCCGGAGATAACAAAATCTTATCTACCGTGCTCCGAGATAAAGACTGATTATAATCTAAAAAGTTCGTCTCACGAACGGGTTTTGAGATGCGAAGGATTTCACTATACTGGCCGTATTATAGTATGCGAGCCGTTATGAGTTACCAGTTCAAATTCGACATCGTTATCATCGGTTCAGGCGCCGCCGGTTTGTCGGCTGCCCTGCACCTGCCCGCATCGCTCAAGATAGCAGTACTCGCCAAAACGCCGGGTGAACAGCATTCGAGCTATTGGGCGCAAGGCGGTATTTCAGCGGTACTCGAACCCGATGACAGCATCGAGCAGCACAGTATCGATACTGTCGAAGCCGGCGCCGGTTTGTGCGATGAAGCTATCGTCGAGTTTGTCGCCACCCAGGGCAAGGACTGCATCGAGTGGTTGGCAAACCTGGGCATGCCGTTTTCTCGCGATCGACAGGACGTTAGCAGCAGCGGTTTTCATTTAACGCGCGAAGGCGGGCATAGCAGGCGGCGGGTGGTGCACGCCGCCGACGCCACTGGCAAAGCGCTGCAGCAAACCCTCGAAGCCCATGTCGCCGAACGCGAAAATATTCGCATATTCAATCAGCATATCGCGATCGATTTGATTCATCGGGATCGGAAGTGCATCGGCCTATATGCCTTCAATCGACACAATCAGCATGTCGATGTATTCAGATCGCAAAAGGTTATTCTGGCCACCGGCGGCGCCAGCAAGGTTTATCTCTACACCAGCAATCCCGACGGCTCTACCGGCGACGGCATCGCGATAGCCTGGCGCGCCGGATGCCGGGTGGCGAATATGGAATTCAACCAATTCCACCCGACCTGCCTGTATCACCCGGAGGCAAAGTCATTCCTGATCAGCGAAGCGCTGCGCGGCGAAGGCGGCCAACTGTTACTGCCGGGTGGCGAGCGCTTCATGCCGCGTTTCGATGAGCGCGCCGAACTCGCGCCACGGGATATCGTTGCGCGCGCAATCGACCACGAAATGAAACGCCTGGGTATTGATTGCGTTTATCTCGACATCAGTCATAAAAGCCGCGCTTTCATCAAATCTCATTTCCCGACAATTTATCAGCGCTGCCTCGAATTCGATATCGATATCACGACCCAACCCATACCGGTGGTGCCGGCAGCGCACTATACCTGTGGTGGTGTCATGGTCGATATCGAGGGCCGCACCGACATTGAGAATCTGTATGCGGTCGGTGAAGTCGCTTGCTCCGGCCTGCATGGCGCAAATCGCATGGCCAGTAACTCCCTGCTCGAATGCCTGGTGTTTTCCCGGGCCGCTGCCAAGAATATTGCGAATGAAATCAAGCCGTTTAAAGCACTGCCGATGTTGGAGCGCTGGGATGAATCCCAGGTAACCGATTCGGACGAGGATATCGTGGTGGCGCACAACTGGGACGAACTGCGGCGTTTCATGTGGGATTATGTCGGCATCGTGCGCACCAACAAACGCCTCGAACGCGCGCTGCATCGTGCCGAATTACTTAAAAGCGAAATCAATGAATACTACGGCAATTACAAAGTGTCTCCCGATCTGCTGGAGTTGCGCAACCTGGTGGTCGTCGCCGACCTGATCATCCGTTCCGCGCTGGCGCGCAAAGAGAGCCGCGGATTGCACTTCACCCTCGACTATCCGGCAACCAACGATGAATTCCTGGCGCCAACCATCCTCGATCCCAAACAATCCGACAAAAGCCCGGCCAAACTCGCCTCGATTTAGCCAGTCCGATTGTCCCAGGCTAGAATCACAAAGTCGGGATACTCGGGGACAGACCTGCAGGTCTGTCCCCCTCGAAGCGAGCGCGGAACGCTATCAATTTAAGTACCGATCAACGGTTTAAGGATTAGAATGGCTGAATGATGCAACAACAGACAATTACGATTCAGACGCAAGGACGCGCGACGCTCGATATCACCGGCGAGGTCGAGCGGATATTGCGCAGCACCGATATCGATCAGGGTTTGTGCCACCTGTTTATCCATCACACCAGCGCGTCGCTGATTATCACCGAGAATGCCGACAGCGCCGTGCGCCGCGATCTGGAAAATTTCATCGCCAAGCTGGTTGTCGACGGCGATCCGGCTTACCTGCACGACCAGGAGGGTCCGGATGACATGGCGGCGTATATTCGCTCGGTGTTGACCCAGTCGGAAGTCACGATCCCGATTCGCGCCGGCCGCCTGGCGCTCGGCACCTGGCAGGGCCTCTATTTATGGGAACACCGCTACCGCGCGCACCGTCGTAATATTACCGTCACCCTAACGGGCGCCTGAGAGACACTCGTCTGGTACTAAATGGCTATATGGGTTCTATTAATAGTTTGATATTGTCATCTTCGGTGAAACCCGGAGAATGAAACAAAAATCAGCTGACCCAATCGAGGCAAACTATGAAACTCATCCTGTTAGGACCCCCCGGTGCCGGCAAAGGCACTATCGCCAAAGCGTTAATGGAACTGGACGGTTCGGTACAAATATCCACCGGTGACATTTTGCGCGCCGCGGTAGCGGCCGGTACCGAGCTCGGTAAACAGGCGGAGGCCGCGATGAAAGCCGGCGATCTGGTCACCGACGAACTCATCATGGGTATCATGGAACAACGCCTGCAACAAGAGGATTGCCAGCAAGGTTACCTGCTAGACGGCTTTCCGCGCACCATACCGCAGGCGCAGGCGCTCAAGGCGCTGCTGGAAAAACTCGGTGAGAAACTGAATTGCGCACTCGAACTCGATATCCCGCGCGACGTCATCATCGACCGCCTGACGACGCGGCGGACCTGCACCAATTGCGGCGCCATTTACAACGTCAAATTCAAACCGCCTAAAGTCGAGGGCCTGTGCGATAATTGCGGCGGAGAAATCGTGCAGCGCGACGACGAAACCGAGGAAGCCATCGAAAACCGACTGGAAGTTTACAACGAGCAAACTGCCCCGCTGGTGGAGTTTTATCGTAATGAGGGTTTGCTGGTGACGGTGCCGACTTCCGAGCTGGAAGCGGTGATGGCGGCAATCGAAGACCGACTCTGAACCGCTAGTCGCTGCTGTCAGCGGGTCTCAATTTCTATTCTCTCGATGCCCGCGACAAACACCTGCACCCCGTCGAGCGTGGTAAAACCATCGCCGTGGATTTCGTTTTTCATCGCTCGGTAAGTTTTTTTCACGCCCGACTGGGTATTGATGACATGCACGGTTACGACCGCGCTGCGCGCATCCACTTCCAGGTAAATCATTACGCCGGCGGCAACAACCATCACTATCATGAATGCCAGGGCGAAATTGCGCATATATTTCTTCTTGCGTTCCAGCGCCGGATTCCGGACTTCCCTGAGTTCAGGCTTGCCCCGCGCCGATAGCATCCACATGCATGCCATTATTACCCCGAGGGTAACGAGTATTTTAGTTATCATTTAAACTCGATGGTCGGATCTAGTTGCGGGAAAATGTGACCAAATGGTCAACATTGAGTCGTATCCCGATGCGTTCGTTTATTTTATGGTTATGGTGACTGGGCGCAAGGCACATGACCTCAATTCCGCTATCGAGTCGCAAGTGATATAGGAAATCGGCGCCACGGAATGCCTTTTCGACGACAATTGCCGTATCGCCCGCATCGTCATCGTGCACCACGTCATCGGGGCGAATCAAAACATCGACCATTGCCCCGGGGCCATCGGCGACCGGATTGTCGCCCACAATGAGCCCCAAATCGGTTCTGACGGTATTTCTGTCTTCCACGGTAGCCGGCAGAATGACGCCCTGACCGATGAAGTCGGCGACAAACCGGTTAGCCGGTTTATGGTATAAATCGTAACCGCTGCCCTGTTGTTGAATACGGCCCTCGTGCATTACGCAGATCCGATCGGCCGTCGCAAAGGCTTCGTTTTGATCATGCGTCACCAGGATCGCAGTGTTGTTTTCCTGTTTCAGAATGCTCCTGACCTCGCGCGCCAGCTGTTCGCGCATTTCGGCGTCCATATTCGAAAACGGCTCGTCCAGCAATAAGACGTCCGGTTGCGGGGCCAGCGCGCGCGCCAGGGCAATCCGTTGCTGCTGCCCGCCCGAGAGTTGATGCGGGTAGGCTTTTGCAAACGCCGGCATACCGACTATAGCGAGCACTTCCTGAACCCGGCTATGTTGCAGCTTGCGCGGCATTCCCTTGAGCCCGAATCGCACATTATCCTCAACCCTGAGATGTGGAAACAGGGCAAAGTCCTGAAACACCATGCCGATGTTGCGCTTTTCCGGAACCACGCAGCTACGGGTGGAACTGACTTCGACCCGGTCGATCAGGATGCGCCCCCGCCAGACAGGCTCGAACCCGGCAATTGCGCGCAATACGGTCGTCTTGCCACAGCCGCTGGGGCCCAGCATGCAGCCGATTTGACCGGGCTGCAAAGAAAAGCTCACGTCGTTTAACACCTGCAGATCTTCATAACCGGCGGTGACATTTTCGACATCGATCTGCGAAGTCATGAACCGGCTCTCGATACAGAAATACTATGGCTCAACAGTATAACCGGGCCCAGGCCAACCGCCACTATCATTAGCGCCGCCGTCGACGAATCCGCCAGCCTTTCATCGGAAGCAAGTTCGAAAGCTCTTACGGCAAGCGTGTTGAAATTGAATGGCCGCAGAATCAGGGTAGCGGGCAGCTCTTTCATGACATCGACGAACACGATCAGTAACGCGGTTAACACGGTACCCTTCATCAGAGGTAGATGTACCCGCATCAATATCTCCCCGGGGGCAAGCGATAGCGAACGCGCGGCCTCGTCCATCGACGGTTTGATATTCAGCAACCCCGACTCGACCGCCTGAATGGAAACCGCCAGAAATCGCACCATGTAGGCGAACATGACGGCAAACAGGCTACCGCTTAACAGCAATCCGCTGGCAACGCCGTAGTGGGTGCGCATCAGGCTGTCGATACTATTATCGAACCAGGCGAAGGGAATGATGACGCCGACCGCAACGACGGTGCCGGGCAGCGCGTAACCGCTGGCGACGACTCGAACCGAGGCATCGATCGTTTTGCTGTTGAGCACGCGCTTGCCATAAGCCAGGAACAGCGCCAGCATCACGGCCAACAGCGCGGCACTCAGCGCCAGCTCGAGCGAGTTGAGCGTTAACCGCAGGAAAGCGGCATCCACCATGTAAGCATAGGTTTCGAAGGCCCATAACGCGAGTTGAAAAGCCGGCAGCAAAAATCCCAGCAACAGCGGGATAAGACAGGCGCAGCAGGCAAGTCCCGCGCGGTAACCTCGAAGCCGATACTGCGGCAGCGAACGATAGCGATTGGTCGCATGATGGTACTGCGCACGCCGGCGCGACCAGCGCTCGATCACAATCAGGGTAAAAACGAATAACAACAGTATCGCGGCGAGTTTAGCCGCGGCGGCGCCATCGCCCAGTCCGAACCAGGTCCGAAAGATGCCGGTAGTAAATACACCCAGCCCGAAATAGGCCACCGTGCCATAGTCGGCCAGTGTTTCCATCAGCGCCAGCGAGAGACCGGCAACAATGGCCGGGCGCGCCAGTGGCAAGGCGACCCGATAAAAACTCGACCACACCGAACAGCCGAGGCTGCGACTTACTTCGAGCACACAAATGGATTGCTCCAGAAAGGCGGCACGCGCGAGCAGATAGACATAGGGATAAAGCACCAGCGAAAACATCGTCACCGCGCCGCCGAGGGAGCGTATTTCCGGAAAACTGTAATCTTGCGCAGTCCAGCCGGTAGCGGCCCTGATCCAGCTTTGCACCGGGCCGGCAAAATCGAACATGCCGGTATAGGTATAGGCGATGATGTAAGCCGGAAAAGCCAGCGGTAACAGCAACGCCCAGGCAAATAAGCGTTTACCTGGAAACAGGCAAACGCTGGTTAACCAGGCGCAGCCGACCCCGATCACCAGTGTTCCCAGCGTCACCCCGAGCATCAACAGGGCGGAGTTGAACAAATACTCGCCCAGTACCGTATCGAGCAAATGTTGCCAGACATCGTTCGATGGGTGAACGATGAAGCTTGCAATGCTGAATACCGGCAGACTAAACAGGCCTGCCAGCAACAATACGCCGGGTTTCCACAAACGTTGTAACCAACTTGGACTTGCTGTGACCTTATTCAAACAGTTACTACTCAGAGATTTTTATGTGCATTATTTGGTGTATTGATTGCTAACAACTTTTTTGCCGGTTGCGTTAAATTAAATGGTTAAGTAACCGGTTTCAGCGCTAAACTGCTTACCCAGACTAAGGACCCGCCCGCTTTCACTGCGGGGATTTTATTGAATATAGGTGCTGGCGTAAATAATAACAGTTCTCATTTGCAATTATACTATCCATGACTGCAATATCCGACAATCAAACCCTACTCACCGAAAATCGGTTTCAATGGCAGCCGATCGCCGACTACCTCGCAACGAATCAATTCGCTGCTAGCGATTGCACTCGAATTGAACGTCTTGCCATTGCCAGCTCCTACGCGCTGCAGCAATTGCAGCGGGAACCGGAGCAGATCGACCGCTTGCTGCAACTCGATAGCTTCACGCTGGAGCCCGATGCAGTCGACGCCGCAACGCATCAAAAAATCGATATCGAGCTACTCAAGCACCAGTTGCGTCATTACCGCCACCGTAAACTTGTCGAAATCATTTACCTCGATGTGGTGACCGGCAACTCGCTCGAAAATACGCTGCACCATCTAAGCGACCTCGCCGATCAGCTGATCCAGACTGCGCTGGCGGCCTGCAGCCATCTTTTGTCGGCCAAACATGGACAACCGCTGGACGCCGAAGGCAATGCCATGCAGCTAAATATCATAGCGATGGGCAAGCTAGGTGGGCGTGAACTCAATTTTTCCTCGGATATCGACCTGATCTGCTGCTTTGAAATCGATGGCGAACTCGCGGGTCTGGGGCGATTGAGTTACCAGGAGTATTTCGCGCGCCTGGTGCGTTTGCTCAACCAGGTTCTAAGCGATAATACCGCTGACGGTTTTGTCTATCGGGTAGACCTGCGTCTGCGGCCCTGGGGAGAATCCGGGCCGGTGGTGCTAAGTCACAGCGCACTCGAACATTATTACCAGCTACATGGCCGCGAATGGGAACAGTACGCAATGGTCAAGGCACGTATCATTAGCGGCAGCGAAAGCAGCCGCGCGCATCTGGCTTCACTGTTAAAACCTTTCGTGTTTCGCAAATATCATGACCATCGCGTATTCGATGGGCTGGCAAAACTGAAGGCTAAAATCGATCACCAAGCCAAATCGAAAGGCATGCGAATTAACATCAAAATCGGCCCAGGGGGAATACGCGAGATCGAATTTTTCGTTCAGGCGTTTCAGATTTTGAAAGGCGGGCGCAATCATCAACTGCAGACCACGGAAATATTCGTCTGCTTCGATGTCCTGCAGCAGCACAAGGTCGTCGACAGTATAACCATTGATAAACTGCGCAACGCCTATTGCTTCCTGCGGCAGCTGGAAAACCGAATTCAGATGTTCGGCGACCAGCAGACTCACGATTTACCCACCCAGGTCGACCAACAAAGACGCATCGCGTCCACTCTGGGTTATACCGACTGGAAAGGCCTTAGCGAGCATCTGCGCCAACACCGCGATCAAGTTAATCATTTATTCAACGAACTTTTTAATCGAGAGCAACAAGCCGAACCCGAACTTGTGATCGACGACAGTTTTGCCGAAACCATCGAAGCCGACCGCGAATGGAGTTTCATCAACGACAGCGGAATCGCTCAGGCGTCTGAAATCAATCGGTTACTGAACCGCTTCCTGCGTTCGAAGGCCTGGAGTTTTATGTCGGCCAGAGCCAAACAACGTTTTAACGTCTTGCTGCCGCGCCTGCTCGAAACCATCGGCTCGGAACCAAACCCGGCCCAGCTGTTTGAACGTTTCATGCGCCTGTTTTCATCGATAGCCGGTCGCAGCGTTTACTTTGAATTGCTGTTTCAGAATGCCGCATTGCTGGATCGCCTGAGTTCGTTGTTTGCCCGCAGCGCGTGGATCGCCGATGAGGTTTCGCAATATCCCATGCTGCTGGAAAACCTGTTACATCCGGGAGACCGGCAGCGATTCGATAAAACCAGCTTGCAGCAGCGCCTGCAAACGCAACTCGACAATGTCGCGGGCGACACCGAACTCGAACTGGACAGCTTGCGTTTATTCAAGCGTGAGCAAACGCTGGTCATCGCCAGCGCCGAGTTGGCGCAGGAAATCGACGCCGTTCAAGTGAGCAGATACCTTTGCGAGCTTGCCGAAGTGGTGCTGGAAGCAGTCTATCGCCTGGCCAGCAAAGCGCTGCGGCAGCAGTACGGGAAGCCACAATGCAACGTCGCTGGCAAGTCTCGCGAGGCGCAGCTTGCCATCATCGGATACGGCAAACTGGGCGGCTTCGAAATGCACTATCAGTCCGACCTCGACGTCATCTTTTTGCATGACTCCAGCGGGGAACAGCAGTTCACCAGCGGCGAAAAATGTATCGAAAACTCGGTTTTCTTCGCGCGCCTGGCGCAGAAAATCATTTCCATGACCAGCGTGTTGACCGCATCGGGTAAACTTTACGAAATCGACTCGCGGCTGCGGCCCGAGGGATCGTCCGGACTGCTGGTATCGTCGACTCAGGCTTATCTGCGTTATCAGTTGGAAAAGGCCTGGACCTGGGAACACCAGGCGCTGGTCAGGGCGCGCCTGGTCGCCGGCAGCCCGGCAATCACGGCTGAATTCAAAGCTATCCGTGAAGAAGTACTATGCCTGGAGCGCGACCCCGCTCAGCTACGCCGGGATATCACCGAAATGCGCGCTCGCATCTACCGCAGCAAGCAGCCGCCCGAGGATGAACGCCGGGATTTGAAGCACTCACGCGGCGCCATGGTCGATATCGAATTCCTGGTGCAATACTGGGTGCTGGCGCAGGCAAATAATATTGGCTCGGAATGTTTATATTCTGATAATATTAGCCTGCTCAATGAGTTATTTCGGTTAAGCCTGATTACCAGTTCGCAATCGCAACTGGCTGATATATATATAGACTATCATCGCATGCTGCATGAATCCGTGCTGCAAAACCAGTCCAGCGAAGTGGACGCCGAATCGATTGACGCACAGATAAATCACGTTGTTAATTGCTGGAACGAATGTTTCGGCCTGGAGAATTGAATATGTCGATGTCCGACCGCGACGGCGTAATATGGTATGACGGAAAAATGGTCCCCTGGCGCGAGGCAACCACGCATGTGCTGACGCACACCCTACACTACGGCATGGGTTGCTTCGAGGGGGTGCGCGCTTATCAAGCCGAACAGGGTACCGCGATATTTGCGCTGCAAGCCCACACCGAGCGGCTGTTCGATTCCTGCAAGGTGCTCGGCATGCCGATCACCTACGAACCGCAACAGGTAATGCAGGCGCAGGTCGACGCGGTACGCGAAAACAATCTCGACAGCGCCTATATCCGTCCCATGGTCTTCTACGGCTCCGAAGGTATGGGTTTGCGTGCCGACAATCTTAGCGTGCACTGTATCGTTGCCGCCTGGGAATGGGGATCTTATCTCGGTCAGGAAGGAATGGAAAAAGGCATCCGCATCAAGACTTCGTCCTACACCCGCCATCATCCCAATATCGCCATGACCAAGGCCAAAGCGAACGGACAGTACATCAACTCGATGGCGGCGCTGGGCGAGGCCCTTAGAGACGGCTATGACGAAGCCCTGCTGCTCGATCCAGAGGGTTATGTCGCCGAAGGCAGCGGCGAGAATATTTTTGTGATCAAGGATGGCGCGATCTACACCCCCGAAACCACGACCGCACTAAACGGCATCACGCGTAAGACAATTTTCAGGCTGGCCGAGGATCGGGATTTGAACATCATCGAAAAGCGCATGACTCGCGACGAGATATATATCGCCGATGAAGCTTTTTTTACCGGCACCGCGGCCGAAGTCACGCCAATCGCGGAGCTGGACAATCGCCCAATCGGCAGCGGATCGCGCGGACCGATAACCGCGGCGCTGCAGTCCGATTACTTCGACCTGGTGCACGGTCGCAATGAAAAATATCTCGACTTACTCACTTATATTTAATAGAGAAATCATGGTTAATCCCAATACTGCTGCAGACCAGAGCGCCTATACCACCCCCAACGCTAAAACCGCGGTCGAAGTCAAACTCGACAATTTACCGATTCATTGCCCGGTAGAAGGTTCCAGTTTGTGGAATTCGCATCCCCGGGTTTACATTCCGGTCGAGGAAAACGGCGGCGAAGCAAAATGCCCCTATTGCGGCACCATGTTCAAACTTCTCTAAACCTTACTAAGCCCGCGATAATGTCGTAACTTCTTGGCAAACGACGGGAACAGCGAAGCGATCGGGATTACCGGACACAAAAAAGGGGAAATCCCGTTTCCCCTGTTTCGCAAACCTCGGCAGCTGAACTAATACTAGTAGCTAGACAGCAGCAGCCTCTTCCTCGGTAATAGCTTTCATGCTCAGTCGAATCCGGCCCTGCCGATCGACTTCAAGCACCTTGACCTTAACCACATCGCCTTCAGACAGCTTGTCGGTGACGTTTTCCACGCGTTCGTCGGAAATTTGGGAGATATGCACCAGTCCATCCTTGCCCGGCAGAATATTAACAAAAGCACCGAAATCCATGATCTTCGCAACCTTGCCTTCGTAGATAACGCCGACTTCAACCTCGGCGGTAACCTGTTCGACGCGGCGTCGGGCTTCTTCTCCGGCGGCTTTTTCCACCGATGCGATTTTCACCACACCGTCATCGTCAACCTCGATGGTGGCGCCGGTTTCTTCGGTAATCGCGCGGATAGTAGCACCGCCCTTACCGATAACGTCACGGATCTTCTCGGGATCGATGCGGATGGTAATCAGGCGCGGAGCGTATTCCGACATTTCCTCGCGACTCGCGCTGAGAACCTTGCCCATTTCGCCGAGGATGTGTAAACGCCCCTCTTTGGCCTGGTCCAGTGCCTGTTGCATGATCTCGGTCGTAATGCCGTCGATCTTGATATCCATTTGCAGCGCGCTAACTCCATCGGTGGTGCCGGCAACCTTGAAATCCATATCGCCGAGGTGATCTTCGTCACCGAGAATATCGGACAATACCGCGAAGTCGTCGCCTTCCTTGATCAAACCCATGGCGATTCCCGCCACCGGAGCCTGCAGCGGTACGCCGGCATCCATCAAGGCGAGGCTCGCGCCACAGACGCTAGCCATCGATGATGAACCGTTCGATTCGGTGATTTCAGACACCACGCGAATAACATAGGGAAAATCGTCCAGGTGCGGCATTACCGCCTGCACACCACGCTTGGCGAGGCGGCCATGGCCGATTTCGCGACGCTTGGGGCTGCCCACGCGGCCGGTTTCGCCGACGCTCGATGGCGGGAAGTTGTAGTGCATCATGAAATTTTCTTTGTAGGTGCCTTCGATCGCATCGATTAACTGCGCATCGCGTCCGGTGCCGAGCGTAGTCACCACCAAAGCCTGGGTTTCACCGCGGGTAAACAGCGCCGATCCATGGGTGCGCGGCAACACGCCGGTACGCACGGTAATCGGGCGCACGGTCGCGGTGTCACGGCCGTCGATGCGTTTTTCGCCGGCAATAATGCGGCCGCGCACAATCGATTTTTCGAGCTTGCTAATGGCGCCGCGAACATCGCCTTCCGCCGGGGAATCTTCGGCATCGGTTACCAGTGCGGCAACGATAGAGTCACGCACTTCACCGAGCTTGTTTTGACGATCCATCTTATCGGCAACGGCATAACCTTCGGTAATAGCCGAGGCACCCTGGTCGGCAACTTTTTGCGCCAGACTTTCATCGGCTTCAGGCGCCTGCCATTCCCAAGTCTCCACGCCGACTTCGGCTGCCAGTTCCTCGATCGCCTGGATCGCGGCCTGCATTTGCTCGTGGCCGAATACAACAGAACCCAGCATTACTTCTTCGGACAGACATTTAGCTTCCGATTCGACCATCAGTACCGCGTTTTTGGTGCCGGCAACAACCAGATCCAGCTCGGATTCGGCGGTCTGGGTCAAGGTCGGGTTGAGCACGTATTCGCCATCGAGATATCCGACCCGCGCGGCGCCGATGGGGCCGCTGAACGGGATTCCGGAAATGGCTAAAGCCGCCGAGGTACCCAGCAATGCCAGGATATCGGCATCGACTTCCGGATTACTCGAAATGACATTCGCGACAACCTGCACTTCGTTCATGAAACCTTTCGGAAACAGTGGACGAATCGGGCGATCGATCAGGCGACAAGTCAAGGTTTCCTTTTCACTCGGACGACCTTCACGCTTGAAGAATCCACCCGGGATTCTGCCTGCGGCGTAAGTCTTTTCCTGGTAATCGACGGTCAATGGAAAAAAACCGCGACCAGGGTCAGCGGTTTTCGAGCCAACGACGGTCACGAATACAACCGTATCGGCCATGCTTACAATAACAGCACCGCTGGCCTGGCGCGCTATTTCTCCCGTTTCCAGCGTTACCTGATGCGCGCCGTACTGAAATGTCTTTTTAATTGGATTCACTATTATCTCACCTGTTAACGACGCAATCCGAGCTTTGCAATCAAATCTTTATAACGCTGCTGATTTTTGGATTTAAGATAATCCAGTAAATTGCGACGCTGGTTGACCATCTTCAATAATCCGCGACGCGAATGGTGGTCATGAATATGCTTTTTGAGGTGCTCGGTCAGATGGCTGATCTGATGGGATAGCAAAGCTACCTGCACTTCGGGTGATCCGGTGTCACCCTTGATTTGCTGATAATCAGCAATAATCGCAGCTTTCTGTTCAGCTGACATTGCCATGAAAAAAACCTCGTGGGCCCGAAAAAGGCAGGTATTCTACCTATCTCAGCAGGTGCTAACAAGGACTTTCACCGGAATAATCCGGGTTATTGCGCCGATCTCCCGAGACCTGAGCTATCTTCCTGTATTCATTAGTCTTTTAGCCGCCAATTCAGCATCCGGACCGACTTCTCCGAGGCCGATAAATACACCTTCGCTAGAAACCAGTCGATACAGCCCGGCACCTGGCGAAGCGGTCAGTTTGATTCGTTTCCCCTGACGAATATCCCGACTCGCGTCGGCATCTAGTCGCAATTCCGCAAAATGGGTCAACGCCGCCGTAACCGGCAGTAGCAACCGCTCCAGCGGCTGCATGCCCTGTGACGCCAGCTGTTGTAAGCGATCCAGCGTAATCGAGTCCTGTTCCTGCAATGAGTCGACCGCAATGCGACGCAGTGCAATTAAATGCGCACCGCAAGCGAGCGCCTTGCCGATATCCTCCGCCAGGGTTCTGATATAGGTGCCCTTGGAACAGCAGACCTCAATTTCGAGCCGCTCGGAATCGCAAGACAATAACTTGAGCTCGAAAATTTCGACCCGTCGCGGTGCGCGTTCAACCTGCTTGCCCGCACGCGCCAGTTGATACAGCCGTCGACCCTGATGCTTGAGCGCCGAATACATCGGCGGTATTTGCTCGATCTGGCCGACAAAGTCCTGCAGCACCCGGGGCAGCAGTGAATGGTCGATTGTTACCGCTTGAGACTCGATAATATCGCCCTCGGCATCGCCGGTGGTCGTGGTCTGCCCGAGTCGACAGGTGGCGCGATAAGTCTTATGTGCACCCAGCAGGTAGCTTGAAAACTTGGTCGCCTGGCCCATACAAACCGGTAACACGCCACTCGCCAGCGGGTCGAGGCTGCCGCAATGGCCGGCCTTGCGCGCTCGATACAGACGCCGCAGCTGCTGCAAGGCCTGGTTCGAGCTGAGTCCAATGGGTTTGTCGAGAATCAGGACACCGTCGACATCCCGATAATCTCGGCTAGAGCGTGCCATTATCGGTTGGCTTTGACTTTATCGCTGGCAACCGCGGTGTCGATTAAATCGGAAAGCTGACGTCCGCGAATATCGGTGTCATCGTAGATAAAAATAAGCTTTGGCGTAATCCTGGCCTTGAGCTGTTTGCCGATTTGGCGCTGCAGGAAACCGCCCGCATGATTCAGCGCCGCGAGGCAATCCTCGGCGCCCTCGGCATTCAACAGGCTAAAGAATACACGCGCATGCGCAAGATCCTTGCTGACCTGGACCTCGAGTATGCTGGGCATGCCGAGGCGCGGATCTTTTAGACCGGATTGAATCAATGCGGCCAGTTCGCGCTGAATTTGCGAAGCGAGTCGTTCGCTGCGCGAGTATTCCTTGGGCATGGCTTTACGGACTCAGTCGATGGAACGCGCTACTTCGATGCGCTCGAACACTTCTATCTGATCGCCCGGTTTGACGTCGTTGTAATTCTTGACCGCGATACCGCACTCGGTGCCCATGCGAACTTCCTCAACCGGATCCTTAAAGCGGCGTAGCGACTCGAGCTCGCCTTCATAGATCACGACATTATCGCGCAACACGCGGATCGGCTGGCCCTTGCGCACTACGCCCTCGACCACGATCGAACCGGCAACATCACCGAATTTGGGCGATCGGAATACATCCTTAACCTCGGCCAGACCAATGATATTTTCCTGCGAATCAGGCGACAGCATGCCGGACATCAGGCTCTTTACGTCATCGATGATGTCGTAGATTACGCTGTAGTAGCGAATGTCGATGCCATAATCCCCGGCCACGCGTTTTGCCGCCGCATCGGCACGTACGTTGAATCCGACTACAAGCGCACTCGAAGCCGCAGCCAGGTTGATGTCGGATTCATTGATTCCGCCGACACCCGTCGCTATCAGCTTGGCGCGTACTTCGTCAGTGGAAAGTTTTTCGAGGGATTCGCGAATGGCTTCCGAACTGCCCTGAACATCTGCTTTAACCAGAATATTGATTTCGGCCACTACGCCTTCGGCCATGGCGTCGAACATACCCTGCAGTTTCGCCTTTTGCTGATCGGCCAACTTGCTATCGCGGATTTTGGTTTCGCGGGTTTGAGCAAACTCGCGCGCCTTGCGTTCGTTTTCGACGACGAACACCTCGTCTCCCGCATTCGGCACACCGGAGAGGCCAAGCACCACGGCGGGCATCGACGGCCCGGCGGATTTTACCGTATTGGCCGATTCGTCGTACATCGCCCGTACCCGGCCATACTGAGTGCCGGCAAGCAGCATCTGACCCTGTTGCAGCAAACCGGATTGAACCAGCACGGTTGCTACCGGACCACGGCCCTTGTCGAGCGTCGCTTCAACCACGATACCTTTGGCGTTACCCTTGTCTACAGCTCCGAGTTCGAGAATTTCAGACTGCAACAGAATCGAATCGAGCAGACTGTCCACACCTTCCCCGGTAATCGCTGATACGTTGACAAAAATGTTTTCGCCGCCCCATTCTTCGGGAATAACTTCCAGCGCGGAAAGTTCATTCTTGACCCGATCCGGATCCGCCTCTTCCTTATCGATCTTGTTGACCGCTACCACCAGCGGCACCCCGGCGGCATTCGCATGCTGGATCGCCTCCTTGGTTTGCGGCATAACGCCATCGTCGGCGGCGACAACCAATACAACGATATCCGTAGCCTGCGCACCGCGCGCGCGCATTGCTGAAAATGCGGCGTGTCCCGGGGTGTCCAGAAAGGTGATTATGCCCTTGTCGGTTTCGACATGATAAGCGCCGATGTGCTGGGTTATGCCGCCGGCTTCACCGGAGGTAACGCGTGATTTGCGAATATAATCGAGCAACGAGGTCTTGCCATGATCGACGTGACCCATAATCGTTACTACAGGCGGCCGACTGACCTTGTCTTCGCCTTCCTGCTCGGCGCCTGCCTGTAACTCTTTTTCGAAATCGTCGTCGCTGGCCGCGCTGACCGCTTTATGCCCCATTTCCTCTACCACCAGAGTCGCGGTATCGTAATCCAGGATCTCGTTTATCGTCGCCATCGTGCCCATTTGCATCAAGACCTTGATCACGTCTCCGGCCTTGATCGCCATGCGCTGGGCCAGATCGGCCACCGAGATGGCCTCGGGTACCTCGACACTGCGAACCACCGGTGCGGTTGGCTTTTCGAATTGGTGCTGTTTGGAGATTTCGCGCACCTGTTTCTGGCCTTTCTTGAACTTCTGCTTGCGATTGGGCTGATGGGCGGACTCTTTGACATGCAGTTCCTTGCGCCCGTAGCGAGTGTGCTTGTCTTCGTGTTTGCCATGTTTTCCGGGTTTGTCCGCTGCCGGCGCGGCGGCACTGGCTGCAGCCGCCTGTTCCAGCGCGGCTAGCACGGCGGCTTCGGCGGCTTCGGCCTCGGCGCGCTGCTGCTCGATCGCCTTTTGCGCAGCTTCGACTTCCTGCAGGCTTTTTTCATAGGCTTTCTTTTCCGCCCCGGCACGCGCGGCGGCTTCGGCGGCAGCCTTTTCCGCCTCAACCGCGGCCAGGGCTTCAGCCTCGGCCTGGCGGACCTCTTCTTCCGCCTGTTGCTGTTGTTGCCTGGTTTCCTCTTCGACCGCGGCCTCGGCTTCCTGTTGCTGCTTGACTTCTTCCGCTTGGACGTCGGCGCGACGCACATAGGTGCGTTTTTTGCGTACCTCGACATTAATCGTCTTGGTGGTCGCATTACGCCCCGAGGTTCCGGCTACCCGGAGTTCGCTTTTACTCTTACGGCGCAGGGTGATTTTATTCGGACCGCTGGACTCTTCCTTGCCGTGGCTACTGCGTAATGATTCCAACAACTTCATTTTGTCTTCATCGGAAATGGGATCATCGGCACCGCTGACGACAACGCCTGCGGTTTTCAATTGATCCAGCAATTTCTCGATATTGACGCCGATGACTTCTGAAAGTTGTTTAGCTGTTACATTTGCCATGATTATCCATCCACATGCGTATATTGCATAAAGCCGCGGTAAAAACCTACTCGGCCTCTGCTTCGGCGAACCAGGGTTCGCGCGCTTTCATGATGAGTTTGCCCGCAAACTCGGAATCGAGGCCTTCAATTACCTCGAGTTCGTCGGTCGATTGCTCGGCGAGATCTTCCATGGTGCAAATGCCGCGACGCGACAGTTGATGCGCCAGTTCACTGGTCATGTATTCCATGCCCAGCAGGTCATCCTGCGGTTCTCCGGCCTCGGCGGTTTCTTCACGCGCTATCGCCATGGTTAACAGGGCGTCACGGGCGCGGCCGCGCAGCTCCTGGACGATTTCCTCGTCGAACTCGTTGATTTCGATAAGCTCGGATTCTGGGATATAAGCCACTTCGTCGATCGTGGTCAATCCTTCCTGCACCAGGATGATCGCAACCTCTTCGTCGACATCGAGCTGGGTCATGAAGTTATCCACCAGTTGACGCGACTCACCCTCTGATTTTTCCTCGGCCGCGGCCTCGTCCATGACGTTGAGTATCCACCCGGTTAACTGGCTGGCAAGTTTGATGTTCTGCCCGCCGCGGCCAATCGCCTGGCACAGCTTTTCTTCCGGCACCGCGATATCCATCGAATTGGCTTCCTCGTCGATGACGATGGAAGCAACCTCGGCCGGCGACATCGCGTTAACCGCGAATTGGGCCGGGTTTTCATCCCATAGAATAATATCCACGCGTTCACCGGCAAGCTCGTTGGAAACCGACTGCACCCGCGAGCCGCGCATACCGACGCAGGCCCCGACCGGGTCCATGCGCGGATCGTTACTCTTGACCGCGATCTTGGCGCGCATTCCGGGATCGCGCGCGGCCGAGATAATCTCGATCAGATCCTGACCAACTTCCGGTACTTCGAGCTTGAACAGTTCCACCAGGAACTCGGGCGCGGTCCGGCTGATAAACAATTGCGGCCCGCGCACCTCGGAGGCGATCTTGTAAAGATAGCCGCGCACCCGGTCGCCGGGACGTACCGATTCCCGCGGAATCATTTCTTCGCGCGGGATAAAACCCTCGGCGTTATCACCCAGATCGACATAAACATTGCCGCGCTCGACACGCTTGACCTGCCCCATGACGAGCGAGCCTTCGCGATCGGTATAGGCATCGATTACCTTGCGGCGTTCGGCCTCGCGTACCTTCTGCACGATAACCTGCTTGGCAGTTTGCGCAGCGATGCGGCCGAACTCGACCGACTCGATCTGTTCCTCGACAAAATCACCGATTTCGATTTCGGGCTGATCGAATTGCGCTGCTTCCAGCGTGATCTGACGCAACGGCTCTTCCAGCCCACCTTCTTCACTCGGTTCAACCACTTCCCAGCGGCGATAGGTATCGTAATCACCGGTTTTACGGTCGATATCGACCCGTACTTCGATATCCTGCTGATGTTTCTTGCGCGTCGCCGACGCCAGGGCGGCTTCGATCGCTTCAAAAATTATTTCGCGATCCACTCCCTTTTCGTTGGAGACGGTATCCGCTACTAACAGAATTTCTTTGTTTTCCATTGTCGTTACTCGCTGTGGTTCGACTCGACCGTTGCCACTGGGCATTCGATCCCGTGTTAAAACTCGCCCACCAGGTTAGCCCTGGCGATATCGGCGAAAGGTAGTTGAAATTTTTCTCCATCTACCTCGACTATTATCATCCCATCATCGGTGACACCCTGTAACCGACCCTTGAAATTCTTACGGCCCCCGCGGGCCAGCGCTAGCTTGACTTTCGCGGTTTTTCCGGTGAAACGCTCAAAGTCCGCCAGCTTGAACAGTGGCCGGTCGATGCCCGGCGACGATATCTCCAGATCGTAAGCCTGTTTGATCGGCTCCTCGACATCGAGGATACCGCTGATCTGGTGGCTGATGGCGGCACAGTCATCCAGACTCACGCCCTGCTCGCGATCGATATAAACTCGCAGAGTGCCGTAACCGCCTGCACCCAGAAATTCGACGCCGACCAGTTCGTAACCCATCGACACGACTACCGGCTCGAAAGGCGGCGTTAAATCCTGCACCGACATCGCCTCCTGAAAACCAATAAAAAAGGCCCTATAGGGCCTTTTAACTGACTACTGACTACTGACTGCTGTTGGATCAAGATCCGTCTATAGCCAGTTAAATTTGTACTCTGATACCAACGACTTGGAAGAGTTGGTAGCGGGGGCAGGATTTGAACCTACGACCTTCGGGTTATGAGCCCGACGAGCTACCAAGCTGCTCCACCCCGCATCAGAGGCGCAGAATAATAGCTAGGTTGGATCGAATTTACAAGCGGTTACTAGTGGATTCTAGCTAAATGATAAAATGCAGTAAGTCATCAGCGTCGATGGGAACATACCCAGCAGAATCAGACTGAGGCTGTTGGCGCTGAGTAGCAGTTTTACATCCAGCGCTTCCTTGATGGTCGTGGTTTGCTGCGCTAACGGCTGGTCGAAATACATCACCTTGATTACACGCAAATAGTAGAACAGGCCAATAACCGAAAACAGTACCGCGATTACCGCGAGCCAAATCATTTCGACCTGCACCACGGCCTGCAGTACGCTCAGTTTAGCGTAGAAACCGACGGTGGGCGGCATACCCGCCATCGAAAACATGGCGATCGCCAGTAGCGCCGCGTACCAGGGATTGCTATCGTTCAGGCCGGACAGATCGCTAATATTTTCGGCCTCGAATCCCTTACGGTTCAATACCAGCAAAACGCCAAAGGCAACCGCCGCCGTTATCGCATAGGTCAGCGTGTAAAACATCGCCGACGCATAACCGTTGGCGGTGGCCGACAGGATACCCAGCAGGATGAAACCGACATGCGAGATGGTCGAGTAGGCCAGCATGCGTTTGAAGTTGGTTTGCGCGATAGCGATAATATTTCCGATCGCCATCGAAGCGATCGCCAATACAGTCAGCATTTGCGACCAGTCGACCTGCAGTTCACCAAGGCCGTCGACCAGCAAGCGGATCGCCATGGCAAAGCCGGCAATTTTCGGCGCGGTGCCGATAAACAGGGTGACCGAAGTCGGCGAACCCTGATATATATCCGGTAACCACATATGGAACGGCACCGCGCCCAGTTTGAACGACAGTCCCACGACGATGAAGGTCAGGGCAAATCCGAGCGCCACCGGGTGCTGCGCAAACTGGCTGCTTACTGCGGCCGAGACCTGGTTGATATCGAGCGTGCCGGTAATCCCGTAAAAAATGGATATGCCATACAATAGCAGGCCCGAGGCCATCGCGCCGAGCACGAAGTACTTCATTGCCGATTCCGACGCCGGCAGCGAGTTGCGGTTAAATGCGATCATCGCGTACAGCGATAACGACAGCAATTCGAGCCCGAGGTAGACCAGCAGGAAGGAATGCGCGGATATCATAACCATCATACCAAGCGTGGCAAACAGCCCCAGTACGTAATACTCGCCCTGGTAGATATCGTTGTCGATCAGGTAATCGCGGGAGTAAACGAACACCACAATGGTGACCGCACAGGTCGCGATCTTGAGCACTACGGCCAGCTGATCGAGCACGAATGAACCGCCGAAGCTGCTAACCGGGGTCACAGGCGTCACCAGGATCACCGCGGCGATCGCGCCAACCAGAGTCGCCACCGATAACAACAGGGTAAAGCCGCGTTTATGCTGCGGCAGGAACAAATCGACCACCAACACCAGGCAAGTCATCGCGAGCATTACCATTTCAGGCAAGGCGGGCATCAAGTCAGGCTGTATGAACGGGGCGGTCATAGTTTCGAGTTCGCAATGTGGTTGAGCAGGTTTTCAATCGTCGGGTGCATGACTTCGACCAGGGGATCGGGCCACAGGCCAAGCGCCAGCACGGCCAGCGCCAGCATGGCCAGAAACAGGAACTCGCGTTTGTTGATATCCTTGAGCGCGGCAACGTTGTCATTGGCGATGTCGCCGAAGACTACGCGCTTGACCATCCACAGGGTATAGGCGGCGCCCAGGATCAAGGTCAGGGCGGCGAGGAATGCAATCCAGAAGCTTGCTTTAAAGCTCGCCAGAATGACCATGAATTCGCCGACGAATCCCGAGGTGCCCGGCAGACCGGCATTGGCCATCGCAAAGAACACCATGAAGGCGGCAAACACCGGCATGGTATTGACAACGCCGCCGTAGTCGGCGATCTGGCGACTATGCATGCGGTCGTACATGACGCCGACGCAGAGGAATAGCGCACCCGATATAAAACCGTGCGATACCATTTGCACCATGCCGCCTTCAAGCGCCAGGGCCGCGCCCTGATCGCCCAAACCTGAGTTGACGATGCGGAACACGATGAAGAATCCGAGCGTAACAAAGCCCATGTGCGCTATCGACGAATAGGCAATCAACTTTTTCATATCGCGCTGCACCAGCGCGACGAATCCGATATAAACCACCGCGGTGAGCGACATGGTAATAATCAACCAGTCGAGTTCGGCACTGGCGTCCGGTGTGATCGGCAAACTGAAGCGCAGGAAGCCGTAACCGCCGATCTTCAACATGATCGCCGCCAGGATGACCGAGCCGCCGGTCGGCGCCTCGACGTGCGCGTCGGGCAACCAGGTATGCACCGGCCACATGGGTACCTTAACCGCGAAGGCCACCAGCATGGCAAGAAAAATTAACATCTGCTCGTTGAGCGACAGTTTGAGGTGATGAAAATCGAAAATCGCGAAACTGTTGGCTTGGGTGTACATATAGATCAACGCCACCAGCATCAGCACCGAGCCGATGAAGGTGTAGAGGAAAAACTTCAGCGTGGCATAAATGCGGTTGGCCCCGCCCCAGACGCCGATGATCAGGAACATCGGGATTAACATGGCCTCGAAGAAGATGTAAAACAGGATCGAGTCGAGCGCCGAAAAGGTACCGATCATGAATCCTTCCATGATCAGAAAAGCGGCGAGGTACTGTGACGCCCGGTATTGAATGACTTCCCAGGCGGAGATAATAACAACCACCGTGGTAAACGAAGTCAGCAGGATCAGCGGCATCGATATACCGTCGATGCCGAGGTAGTACTCGATGTCGAAGGCATCGATCCAGGGTTGGCGCTCGACAAACTGCATCAAATGGGTTTCGGTATTGAATTGGGTATAAAGCGGCAGCGTCAACAGAAAAGTGACGATAGACACGACCAGGGCGATCTTGCGCGCGCCTGCTGGCTCTTTGTCGCCGGCGAACAACACCAGGATACCGCCGAGAATCGGGGTCCAGATCACAAGGCTCAATAGCGGCCAGTCAGCGTACATAGTTTATCGTTTATCCTTAGTTCTTGTTCTGTCTTAGCCCAACACAACCCATCCCAGCAACAGGATCAGCCCCGAGATCATCGCAAACGCGTAGTGGTTCAAATAGCCGGTTTGCACGTGACGCACCACACCCGAGAACCAGCCGACCAGGCGGGCGCTGCCGTTTACGATAAGGCCATCGATCATCAACGCGTCACCGAGACGCCACAAAACCTGCCCTACACCCCGCGCAGTGGCAGCGAACACGATTTCATTGAAACGGTCGAAGTAGTACTTGTTATCGAGCAGCCGATAAAGCCATTCGACCTTACTTTTTATGCGGTTCGAGAGCTGCGGATTCTTCAGATAAATGTACCAGGCGCCGATTACCCCTAAAGCCGCCAGCCAGGTAGGTCCGGGGGCAAGACCGTGCAACACGAAATTGGCCGGTCCCTGGAAAGCCTCCGCCACGGCGGCCATCGCGCCGTGCTCCTCGAAAACGATTATCGCCCGATCAAAGAAATCGCTGAACAGGACGGTTTCGATCGTGAGCCAGCCGATGATAGCCGACGGGATCGCCAGTAAGATCAACGGCACCGTCACCACCGCCGGGGTTTCGTGCAGATGCGCGCGGGTATGCTCGTCCATGCGTTCCTCGCCGTGGAACACCAGAAAGAACATGCGGAACGAGTAAAACGCCGTGACGAACACCCCGAGCAATACCGCCATATAGGCGTAACCGGCGCCCCAGACATCGGCGTTCTTGGTCGCGATCAGGATCGCGTCCTTGGAAAAGTAACCCGCCGATCCCGGAAATCCGATCAACGCCAGCGAGCCGATTAGCGACACCCAGTAGGTGATCGGCATGTATTTCTTGAGTCCGCCCATCTTGCGAATATCCTGCTCGTGATGCATCGCGATGATGACCGAACCGGCGGCGAGGAACAGCAGCGCCTTGAAAAAGGCGTGCGTCATCAAGTGAAAAATTGCGGCCGAGTAAGCCGATGCGCCCAGCGCGACGGTCATATAACCGAGCTGCGACAGCGTCGAATAAGCCACTACGCGTTTGATGTCGTTTTGCACGATGCCGACCAGGCCCATGAAAAACGCCGTGGTGGCACCGATGACGATGACCACCGACAAGGCGGTTGTCGACAGTTCGAACAGCGGCGACATGCGCGCCACCATGAAGATCCCCGCGGTAACCATGGTTGCGGCGTGGATCAGCGCCGAAATCGGCGTCGGACCTTCCATCGAATCGGGTAGCCAGACATGCAGCGGCACCTGTGCCGATTTGCCCATGGCGCCGATGAACAGCAGGATGCAGGCCAGCGTAATCACCGACCAGTCGAGTCCCGGAATGACCTGCATGGTGGCCGCGACCATCGTATCGGCGCGCGCAAAAACTTCGTAGTAATCGAGCGAACCGGTGAACATCAACAACACCGCGATGCCGAGCAAAAACCCAAAATCGCCGACGCGGTTGACCAGGAAGGCTTTCAGGTTGGCGTAGATTGCGGTTTCGCGCTTGAACCAGAAGCCGATCAACAGATAGGAAACCAGGCCGACCGCTTCCCAGCCGAAGAACAACTGCAGGAAGTTGTTCGACATGACCAGCATCAGCATCGAAAAGGTAAATAGCGAGATATAACTGAAGAAACGCTGGTAGCCGTCGTCGTCACGCATATAGCCGATGGTGTAAATATGCACCATGAGCGAGACTCCGGTCACCACCGCCATCATCAGGGCCGTCAGCCCGTCGATCAGAAAACCGACCTCGAAACGGATACCGTCGCTGATCATCCAGGTGTAAACCGACTGGTTGTAAATCGGCGCCCCTTCGAAGGCCACGTCATGCAACACCAGCAGTGACAGGATGAAGGATACGGCAACGCCGGAGATGGTTACAAAATGCGCCCCGGAGCGCCCTATTTGCTTACCAAAAAAACCGGCGATAAGCGCTCCAGCGAGCGAAGCCAGCGGTATAGCGAGGTAAACGAATTCCATGCTCACCACTTCAGCTCCTTAATATCCTCGACATTGATCGAGCGCTTGTTGCGGAACAATACCACCAGAATAGCAAGCCCGATGGCCGCTTCCGCGGCGGCTACCGTGAGAATAAAGAACACGAAAACCTGCCCGGCCAAATCGTCGAGGTAATGCGAGAAAGCGATGAAATTCAGGTTGACCGACAACAACATCAATTCGATCGACATCAGCAGGATGATGATGTTCTTGCGATTGATAACGATGCCGGCGATCGAAATGCTGAACAATACCGCGGCGAGAATCAGATAGTGGCTGAGCGTCAGAGTCATCATCGCTTTTCCTCCGACGGCATTTTCACGATACGCAAACGATCCGCCTTGCGCACCTTGATTTGGTCGGAAGGGACTTGATACTTGGTCTTTTCCCGTTTGCGCATGGTCAGTGAAATCGCGGCGATTATGGCGACCAGCAGGATTACCGCTGCGATTTCAAAAGCGAACACATAGTCGGTGTACAACACGCCGCCCAGCGCCTCGGTATTACTATAGTCGGCGGGCTTCGGCAGGGGTTCGCTGCCCGCGTCGAGCACAAACACATCGCTGGTGACGACGCTTAACATCAATCCCAGCATAATAGCGGCCACTAATAATCCGAGCGGTAAATAACGCACGAATCCCTCACGCAGTCGGGCGACGTTGATATCGAGCATCATCACCACGAAGATGAATAAAACCATAACCGCACCGACGTAGACCAGCACCAGGATGATCGCCAGGAATTCGGCTTCCAGCGACATCCAGATAACGGCGCTGGTGAAGAAGGTCAATACCAGGAACAAGGCCGCATGGACCGGATTCCTCACCGTCACCACGGCGGTCGCGCTGATTACCGTACTGATTGCAAAAAAATAAAATATGACCGCTTCTATCATCGTTACTTCACCGGTAGGGAGCATCAGCCGAGCGGTCGGCCGCAAGCTGCGCCTCGTAGCCATCCCCGATCTCGAGCAGTTTTTCCTTGGTCATGATGTTTTCACCGCGATTTTCGAAGTGGTATTCGAAAATATTGGTCTCGACAATCGAATCGACCGGGCAGGCTTCTTCGCAGAACCCGCAATAGATACATTTGAACAAATCGATGTCGTAGCGCGTGGTGCGGCGCGTACCGTCGGCGCGCTGCTCCGATTCGATGGTGATCGCGAGTGCCGGGCAGACCGATTCACAGAGTTTGCAAGCGATGCAGCGCTCTTCCCCGTTGGCATAGCGACGCAGGGCATGTAAACCGCGAAAACGCGGGCTGATCGGGGTTTTCTCTTCCGGGTACTGCACGGTGAACTTCTTGCGGAAAAAGTATTTCCCGGTCACGCCCATACCCTTGAGCAACTCGAGGAAGAGAAAACTTTTCAGGTAGTAATGAATTTTCGCAAACATAATTTTATACGAACCAGGGGCCGACTTTAAAATAGACCGCAACCCCTTCGACCGCGAGCCACAGGATTGTTACCGGTAACAAAACCTTCCAGCCAAGACGCATGATCTGATCATAACGATAACGCGGGAAGGTTGCGCGAAACCACAGAAACAGCAGCATGAATACCGCGGTCTTGCCGAATAACCAGCCGATACTATCGCCAATCAGGCTGGGCACTGGACTCAGCCAGCCGCCAAAAAACATCAACGCGCACAGCAAGGCGATCAGAATCATGTTGGCGTATTCGGCGAGGAAAAATACCGCGAAGGTCATGCCGGAATACTCGACGTGGAAACCGGCGACGATTTCCGATTCGCCTTCGGCGACATCGAAGGGCGCACGGTTGGTTTCGGCCACTCCGGATATCAGGTAAACGAAAAACAATGGCAGCAGGGGAATGAAAAACCAATGCCCGATTCCGCCCGCCTGGCGGTTGACGATTTCGCCCAGATTAAGACTGCCGCCCACCATTAATACACCAACCAGGGCAAAACCCATGGCGATTTCGTAGGCCACGATCTGCGCCGCGGAGCGCATTGCCCCAAGCAGCGCATACTTTGAATTGGACGCCCAGCCGGCGATTATAACGCCGTAGACTCCGATCGAAGTCATCGCCAGGATATACAACAAGCCGGCGTTGATGTCACTGAATACCAGGGTGTCGTTAAAAGGGATTACCGCCCAAGCCGCCATCGCCGGCGCAAAGGTGATCACCGGTGCGATGATGAACAGGTACTTGTTGGAGTTGGTCGGGATGATGATTTCCTTGAACATCAGTTTGAACATATCCGCGAAGGGCTGGAATAAACCCTTAGGGCCGACCCGATTCGGGCCCTTGCGGATTTGCATATAACCGATGACCTTGCGCTCGGCCAGGGTATAGTAGGCGACTACGATGAATAACGGCACCAGGATAATCAGCGCTTTGAGACCGCTGTATACGGTAAACAGCAGATACTCGTGGACGTACTGGCTCAGCCAGGCATCGAGCGCGCTCAGAGTTTCGGTCACGACACTTTCTCCAGCGTGAGCTTGCCGTAAGCGGCGGACAGGTGCTTGACCGCATCGATACCGCTGGGCACGTAAACACAGCCCGCGGGTATGCCTTCATCGATGCGCAACGGCAATACCGCCGTACCTTTGCCCTGCTTGACCTGCACCTGTTCGCAGGATTCGAGTTTCGCTTGTCGGGCCTGTGCGCGATTCATTGCTACGGCGCATTGCAGCTTCATCAACGGCGTGGCCTGTAACGCGCTCGACTGACGTGCCATGTCGTCGCTGGCGTAAATCGGCGTGGCGCCGATTTTCTGTAGCGAAGCGGCCGCTTGCGGCAAGCTGGCCGCGGCAGATTCGATACCGCAGATATTGCTCAGGGCAACGTCGCTGCAAAGCGCCTTGAGTTCATTTTTCACCGCGGCGGAATCGGTATAGTCGAATTCACCCGGTTGCAACACCTGTCCCAGGGCGGCGAGTATCTTCCACCCTTGGCGGCTCTCCCCGAGCGCGGAAATGCAGCCGTTAAAACTCTGCCACAGACCTTCGACGTTGACGAAGCTACCCGAAGTTTCGACCACCGACGCCAACGGCAGCACCAGGTCGGCTTGCTGCTGGATAAAATCATTGTCGTAACTGGCGACCGCGATGACGAATTCGTTATTGTCGGACAGTTGGCTCACCGAGTGCGTATCGAGCAGCGGATTGATCGCAAAGGTCAGCAATATTTTGTGTTTCGAGGTCAAGATTTCGCCCGCATGTTCACCACCGCCGTCGAGGTTTACCCCCGCGGGGCCGCGATGCGGCGTGACACCGGCGAGGCAGGCGCCGGCGCTGTTAGCCGACAGCGACAGATAACCGAGCGTGGCGCCGGCGGCGGTCGTTATCGACTCGCAGATTTCCTGAATCAGCGACAGATCCGGGTTAGCGAGCGCCTGTACGCCGACGATAAGCGCCGTATTTTCCGCCGCCAGCAGCGAGGCGGCGATAGCGCGCTGCTGCGATGTCGGTTCCAGATCACCGATCAACTGCGCCAGATGTCCACCCAGCGCCTTGCCGCTGCGGGCGGCTAGCGCTACCGCGACGCCGGCAAGATCACTCACCAGTTGCGCCGCCGAACCGAGTAGTTCGCGGTGCAATGCGAAATTGTACTGTTCGCCGAAATGCCCGATCGAGGATACCTGGGCATTATTCTGTTGTACCGCCTTGCGCAATCGATGCGACAACAGCGGTTGCTCGTAACGCAGGTTGCCGCCCACGATCAGCGCGGCATCGAGATTTTCAAGGGATTCCAGCGAACGCCCCAGCCAGGGCATGATCGGGCTGTCTTGCTGCGCCGAAAAATCGGCCTGGGTCAGACGATGATCGATATTGTTGGAACCCAGGCCGCGCAACAGTTTTTGTGCCAGGTATTGCTCTTCCAGGGTCGCCTGCGGGCTGACCAGGGCGGCGACACCGCCGTCGGCAGCGGCCAGCCGATTAGCCGTCGTGTTGAGTGCTGTTTCCCAATCCACTGCCTTGAGTTCGCCGTGGTCGCGCTGCATCGGTTGCGTAATGCGACGCTCCGCTTTGATTGCGGTATAGCTGAAACGATCCCGATCGGAAATCCAGGACTCGTTGATCGATTCGTTTTCGCGCGGCACCACGCGAATGACATCGTTGCCGCGGGTATGCACGAAGGTGTTGGAACCGACACAGTCGTGCGCCGATACCGCCGCATGCTGGGTCAGCTCCCAAGGCCGCGCGGTATATCGCGACGGTTTGGCGGTTAGCGCTCCGACCGGACAAACGTCGATCACGTTGCCGGACAACTCGGAGACGATCGATTTCTCGATATAGGTACCGATTTCCATATGCTCACCGCGCCCGGTAGCGCCGAGTTCCGGCATGCCGGCGATTTCATCGCCAAAGCGGACACAGCGGGTACAATGAATACAGCGCGTAAAATCGGTGGCGATCAGCGGACCGATATTCTTGTCCATGACGACACGTTTCGATTCGGTGTATTTGGATACGCCTTCGCCGAAGCCCATGGCCACGTCCTGCAATTCACACTCGCCACCCTGGTCGCAGATCGGACAATCGAGCGGGTGGTTGATCAGCAAGAATTCCATGGTCGATTTTTGCGCGGCGAGCGCCGCACCGGAGCGGGTCTGCACCACCATACCATCCATGCACTGGGTGGCGCAGGCCGGCATCGGCTTGGGCGCGCGTTCGATCTCCACCAGGCACATGCGACAGTTGGCGGCGACCGACAGGCGTTTGTGGTAGCAGAACCGCGGGATCACGATACCGTTTTCATCGGCAACATCGATCAACAGGCGTCCGGGCTGGGTTTCGATTTCCCGGCCGTCTATCGTGACTGTTATGTTATCGCTCATTGCAGTTGCTTAATCCAGTCAGGCCGCATTATCGACAAGCGAGCGCTTATGCTCGACGTAATATTCGAATTCATGGCGGAAATGTTTGATGAAACTCCACACCGGCATCGCCGCAGCGTCACCCAGGGCGCAGATGGTGCGGCCTTCGATCTTGTGCGAAACCTCTTCCAGCAACTGGATGTCCTCCGGCCGGCCCTTGCCATCGACAATGCGGCACAGCATGCGATAGAGCCAGCCGGTGCCTTCGCGGCAGGGCGTGCACTGACCACAGGATTCGGAATAGTAAAAACGCGAGATACGCCGCAGCGCCAGCACCATATCGGTGGTTTCGTCCATGACGATTACCGCACCCGAACCAAGCATCGAGCCCGCCTTGGCGATCGAGTCATAGTCCATGTTGCATCCCATCATGACGTCACCGGGCAGAACCGGCACCGACGAACCCCCGGGTATTACCGCCTTCAGCTTGCGCCCGTCCCTGACTCCGCCCGCCATCTCCAGCAAGTCCTTGAAAGGCGTGCCCATGGAGATTTCAAAATTGCCCGGCCGGTTCAAATGGCCCGACATCGAAAAGCATTTAACCCCGCCGTTATTGGGGATGCCGAGATCGGCAAACCATTGCGCGCCGTTGCGAATAATCGATGGCGCCGACGCCAGGGATTCGGTGTTGTTAATCGTGGTCGGCTTGCCGTAAAGTCCGAAATTTGCCGGGAACGGGGGCTTGTAGCGCGGCTGACCTTTTTTGCCTTCCAGCGATTCCAGCAGCGCGGTCTCTTCGCCGCAAATGTAGGCGCCGGCGCCGAGCGCCGGATACAGTTCGAAGTCGACGCCACTGCCGAGAATATTCTTACCCAGGTAACCCGCTTCGTAGGCTTCTTTGACTGCGGCCTCGAAACGCTGCGCCGGTTCATCCATGAATTCGCCGCGCATGTAGTTGTAACCGACGCTAGCGCCGATCGCGTATCCGCAGATTGCCATGCCCTCGACCAGGGCATGCGGGTTGAAGCGCAGGATGTCGCGGTCCTTACAGGTTCCGGGTTCGGATTCATCCGAATTGCAGACGATATACTTTTGCCCGGGTGCGTTGCGCGGCATGAAACTCCATTTCAGGCCGGTCGGGAACCCGGCGCCGCCGCGGCCGCGCAATCCGGAAGCCTTGACTTCCTCGATCACGTCCTCGGGCGACATCCCCTGTTGCATGATTTTCTTCAGCGCCTGATAACCGCCGACTTTCAGATAGCTCTCCATCGACCAGGGCTGATCGTATTGCAGGGTTGCGTAGCAGACTTCGTTAGCCATATCTAATCCAGCGCGTCCAGGATTTGATCGATCTTTTCCGGGGTCAGATTTTCGTGGTACACATGATCGACCTGCATCATCGGCCCGCCGGCGCAGGCGGCCAGACACTCTTCTTCGCATTTCAGGTATATCCGCCCATCCTCGGTGCTTTCGCCAAGCTTGATACCGAGTTTGTTTTCGATATGCTCAACAATGCTATCCGAGCCCATCAACATGCAGGAAATATTGGTGCAGACTGCGACGTTGTGCCGCGCCACGGGTTTGGTCTCGAACATCGAATAAAACGACGCCACCTCATAAACATGAATCGCCGGCAATTCCAGATACTCGGCCACCGCATCCATCAGATCGGTGGTTAAAAAACCCTGGTTTTGATGTTGCGCCACAACCAACGATTGCAGCACCGCCGAACGCTTGTGCTCGCTCGGAAAGCGCGCCACCCAATGATCGATTTGCGCGCGCGCATGCTCGCTTAGCAAATCGATTTTCGATGCGGTTTCGATAGCCATTACCTGTCAATTTCTCCGAATACAATATCCTGGGTACCGATAATCGCGACCACATCGGCCAGCATATGTCCCTGCGCCATTTCGTTCATGCTCGACAAGTGGGCGAATCCGGGAGCGCGCACCTTGACCCGATAGGGCTTGTTGGCGCCATCTGAGATCAGGTAGACGCCGAATTCCCCCTTGGGGTGCTCGATGCTGGTATAGACTTCGCCCTCGGGCAGCGTATAGCCTTCGGTAAAAAGTTTGAAATGATGTATCAGGCCTTCCATATCGGCCTTGAGTTCTTCGCGCCGCGGCGGCGCCACCTTGTGATTATCGGTTAACACCAGTCCGGGGTTGGCACGCAGCCAGTCGATACACTGCCGGATGATGCGATTGGATTGGCGCATTTCCTCGATGCGCACCAGGTAGCGATCGTAGCAGTCGCCGTTGGTGCCGACCGGGATGTCGAAATCGACGCGATCGTAAACTTCGTAGGGTTGCTTCTTGCGGATATCCCATTCAACCCCGGAACCGCGCAGCATCGGACCGGTAAAACCGAGTTGATAGGCGCGCTCCTCGGAGACTACGCCGATACCGACCGTGCGCTGTTTCCAGATACGATTATCCGTCAGCAGGGTTTCATACTCATCGACATAGCCGGGAAAGCGATCGCAGAAATCCTGCGCGAAATCGAGCAGACTCCCCTGCCGGTTTTCATTCAGCCGGTCGGCTTCCTTTTTACTGCGCCAGCGGCTTTCCAGGTATTGCGGCATGCGTTCGGGCAGATCGCGCGCCACCCCGCCGGGGCGATAATAGGTCGCGTGCATGCGCGCGCCCGAAACCGCTTCATACATGTCCATCAAGTCTTCGCGCTCGCGAAATGCGTATAGGAACATCGTCATGGCGCCGACGTCGAGTGCATGCGTACCGATCCACATAAGGTGATTGAGGATGCGGGTAATTTCATCGAACATGACGCGGATGTACTGTGCGCGCTCGGGAATTTCGATTGCCAACAGTTTTTCGATCGCCATCACATAACCATGCTCGTTACACATCATCGAGACGTAATCGAGGCGATCCATGTATCCGATGGTCTGGTTGTAGGGTTTGGTTTCGGCCAGTTTTTCGGTGCCGCGATGCAATAAGCCGATATGCGGATCGGCGCGTTCAATGACTTCTCCATCCATTTCGAGTACGAGGCGCAACACGCCGTGGGCCGCGGGATGCTGCGGGCCGAAATTAAGTGTGTAGTTCTTGATTTCAGGCATCGCTTTCGGCCTCGTCCTGAAGCGGGGGCTCATCCGCCAGATAGCGGTTGTCTGCGCGCCTGACCTTGGGCACCAAAACCCGGGGCTCGATTGAAACCGGTTCGTATACTACCCGCGCGCGCTCCGGGTCATAACGCATTTCTACGTTGCCGACCAGCGGAAAGTCCTTGCGAAAGGGATGTCCGACGAAACCGTAATCCGTCAGAATCCGGCGCAAATCGGGATGATCACTGAACAGAATGCCAAACAGGTCGAAGGCTTCGCGCTCGTACCAGTCGCTCGATCGCCAGATACCGGTCACGGTCGGAATCACCGGGAAGTCGTCATCGGCGGCAAACACGCGCAGCCGTAAGCGTCGATTGTGCGCATAAGACAGCAAATGATAAACCGCCGCGAAGCGCCGGCCCTGATTCGCCAGCGAATCCAGTTCATCGCCGAACTGCAGGCGCCCACTGCTGGTGGCGTCGGTAACCCCGCGGCTAAAGCCGCTGCGGCTGGCTTCATCGGTCTGCCACTCGTCGCGGCCGAATTGCGAGTAATCGACACCGCACAAATCGACCAGTTGCTGAAACTGGAACTCGCTTGCATCGCGCAAACGGGTCGCGATCTCGAGCAGATTTTCTGGGTTTATCTCAACGGTTACTTCGTTGCAGGCCAGACTTACCGAGACTGCTTTGTCACCTAGCGCCACTCGCAATGCGTCCGCCAGTTGCTGATTCGAATTCGACATTAGCGGGCGATGGTGTTGGTGCGCTTAATCTTGCTTTGCAATTGCAATATACCGTAGAGCAGCGCTTCCGCGGTGGGTGGGCAGCCAGGCACATAGACATCGACCGGCACCACCCGGTCGCAACCGCGCACTACCGAGTAGGAGTAGTGATAATAACCGCCGCCGTTGGCACAGGACCCCATCGAAATAACCCAGCGCGGCTCGGCCATCTGGTCATAAACCTTGCGCAGTGCCGGCGCCATCTTATTGACCAGGGTGCCGGCCACGATCATAACGTCGGATTGCCGCGGGCTGGGCCTGAAAATGATGCCGAAGCGATCGAGATCGTAACGCGCCGCACCGGCTTGCATCATTTCCACCGCACAGCAGGCGAGCCCGAAAGTCATCGGCCACATCGAGCCGGTGCGCGCCCAGTTAATCAGCTTATCCAGCGAGGTGGTGGCGAAACCCTGTTCGAAAACACCCTCTATTCCCATTCGAGTGCTCCTTTTTTCCATTCGTAGATGAAGCCGATTACCAGTACGGCGAGAAAAATTGCCATTGCCAGCAAACCGAAGGTACCGATCTGGTCGAGCACCACGGCCCAGGGAAACAGGAAGGCGATTTCAAGGTCGAAAATGATGAACAGAATGGCGACCAGATAGTAACGGACATCAAATTTCATACGACTGTCTTCGAAGGCTTCGAAACCGCATTCGTAGGGAGAGTTTTTCTCGGCGTCCGGGCGTGAAGGCCCCAAGAGTTTACCCAGGATAATAAAAACCGATCCCATGAACAGCGTGACACACATGAAAATCAGAATCGGCAGATAATTACCTAACATTGATCGAGACCTTTCCCCGGGAAACCTGCTCTAAGAATGGCAGGCGCCAGTCTATTGTGGCACCTATATAGTGTCAAGAAATCTCCTGCGGACAACGGATTTCCCCATAACGAGCATTAAAAAATGCATACAACCGATAAGTTGGAAACGGTTTCGTCAAGCTGACAGCGAGACCCGGGTTTACCCGGGTCTCGCTGTTAATTATGGTGCCGATGGCCGGAGTCGAACCGGCACAGCTTTCGCCACTACCCCCTCAAGATAGCGTGTCTACCAATTCCACCACATCGGCAAATTCCCGGCTACTCGACCGGGGGTAAATCTGATTCGCTCGCGGTATCGCCAGCACCTTCGGCAGCGGGTAAATCCTGTGCCTGCATAACGCCGCTATCCATGGCTGGCACATCCTCCAATTCCTGAGCGGTTACGCTACCGACCGCGCTGTCGGGCGATACCCGGTTACTGGAAATATAGGCCAGCGACAAGCATACAATGAAAAATAAGATGGCGAGGATCGTCGTCGCCTTGCTGAGGAAATTTCCCGAACCGCGCGCACCGAACAAGGTGGCCGATGCCCCGCTGCCAAATGCGGCCCCGGCGTCGGCGCCTTTGCCGTGTTGTATCAGGATCAGCACGACCAGCGAGATCGACAATAAGACCTGCACTACGAGTAATATACTATTGAGGTTTTCCATATCTATTCCTAAACCGATTGTGCGATTGCGAGAAAATCGTCGGCCTTCAATGCGGCCCCGCCGATCAATCCGCCATCGATATCCGCCTGCGACAGCAACTCCGCCGCATTCGACGGGTTCATGCTACCGCCATACAAAATTTGCAACCGCTGCGCGAGGTCGGCATCGGCTTGTGACAATTTACCGCGAATGAAAGCGTGTACCGCCTGTGCCTGCTCCGGAGTCGCCACCTTGCCGGTGCCGATGGCCCATACCGGTTCATAGGCAAGCACCGATTTCCCGATGGCCTCGATACCGCAACGGTCGATAACAGCGTCGATCTGCCGCGCCACCACCTTCTCGGTCACTTCCTGCGCGCGCTCCTCGAGCGTTTCACCGATACAAAGAATCGGCGTTAAACCCGCGCTTTGCGCCATCGCAAAGCGCGCCGCAACCAGTTGGTCCGATTCCAGGTAAAGCGAACGGCGCTCCGAATGCCCCACGATCGCGTAACGACAGCCGCACTCGAGTAGCATGGCAGCGGATATTTCGCCGGTATAGGCGCCCGCTTCCTGATCGCAGACGTTTTGCGATCCCAGCGCAATATCGGTATCTGCCAGCATGCCGCCAACTTTCATCAGGTATACCGCGGGCGGGCACACCGCAAGTTCCGCCGGCCCTGTGTTTCCCGCCTTGATACCCTCAACCAGTTCGATGACAGTTTGCAGATTGCCATTCATTTTCCAGTTGCCTGCGATAAGGCTAGAACGCATAATTTTTACCCGTCATTAAAAAGGCGCCAAAGGTTACTCATCTCGGCCCAAGAAATCAATCTGGAATTGGCTAATTGGCGGCATTCATTAAACCCGGCGACAATATATGTCGCCGCATCAGCCGGTGGCGGCCTGTTTGACCGACTGTGCCAGTTGCGCCGAGATTTTTTCGACCTGGGAGGAATCCCGGCCTTCGACCATTACGCGAATCAGGGGCTCGGTGCCGGAGGGCCGCAATAACACCCGACCGCTATCCCCGAGTTCGGTTTCAGCCGATTTAACCGCATCCTGAACTGGGGGCGAAGCGGTTAGTTCCAGCCGCTCTGTTATAGGTACGTTAATCATGGTTTGTGGGTAAATCTCCAAATCGCTACAGGCTTCGGTCAGCGTTTGCTGTTGGTTTACCAGCCACTCCAGTACCTGCAGCGCCGCTACGATGCCGTCACCCGTGGTTGTCTTATCCAGGCAAATGATATGCCCGGAGGACTCGCCCCCCAGAAACCATCCGTGTTCGACCAATTTGCCCATGACATAGCGATCGCCGACCGCGGCGCGCCGAAACGGAATTTGCTGCGCCAGCAGCGCATGCTCCAGGCCCAGGTTAGTCATCAGGGTACCGACCACGCCACCGTTAAGTTGACCGCTGGCGAGTTTGCTCCTGGCGATCACATGCAGCAGCTGGTCGCCATTTTTTACATCACCCTCTGCGCCCATCATCATTACACGGTCTCCATCGCCGTCGAAGGCGATACCGAGATCCGCCTGATTTTCCAGTACCGCAGTACGCATGCTTTCCGGATGCAAGGCCCCGACCCCATGGTTGATATTCATTCCATTGGGACTGGTACCAACTTCGATGACTTCCGCACCCAGCTCGCGAAAAACCGCGGGCGCGATATGGTAGGTCGCACCGTTGGCGCAATCGACCACCAGCTTCATGCCACGCAACGAAGTCTGAAATTCGATCGAGCTCTTGCAAAACTCGATATAACGGCCCTTGGCATCTTCCATGCGGGTGGCCTTACCTATGTTTTGCGGCTCGACCATTTGCAACGGCTGATCGAGCATAGCTTCGATGGCCTCTTCGGTGGAATCCGGTAGTTTGAAACCGTCACCGTTGAAAAACTTGACGCCGTCGTCGTGATAGGGATTGTGCGAAGCGCTGATGACAATGCCGGCAGCGGCGCGCTGCGCCTGGGTGATATAGGCGATGGCCGGCGTCGGCATGGGCCCGAGCAGCATTACATCCAGCCCGGCGGCCGCGAGCCCGGCCGCGAGCGCGGACTCGAACATATAACCCGAGATTCGGGTGTCTTTGCCAATTACAATCTGTCCATGCTCCGACTGGGACAAAACCTTGCCGGCGGCCCAACCGAGTTTCATCACGAAATCAACCGTCATCGGAGACTGGCCCACGCGACCGCGAATGCCGTCGGTGCCAAAATATTTACGGACCATCAGGCAACCCTGCCGAGCGCGCTGACCATCGCCAGGGCATCGACGCTGGCGGCCACATCATGCACCCGCAGGATATCGGCGCCCAGCATGGCCGCCATCACCGCCAGCGAAACGCTACCATAAAGTCTTTGGTCAACGGGTTTATCGAGAATCATTCCAATCATTTTTTTGCGCGATAATCCTGCCAGAACGCGCACGCCCAGGTCACGGAATTCAGCCAGTGAACTCAATAGTAACAGGTTATGTTCGAGGGTCTTGCCGAATCCAAAACCGGGGTCGATGATAATCCGATCGAGTCCGATACCGGCTTCGATCGCGGCCTCGATACGCGCCGCGAGAAACTGTTTGACGTCGCTGACGACATTTTCATAAACGGGGTTGCGCTGCATGGTTTCCGGCGAGCCCTGCATATGCATCAGGCAGATCGGCACCTTAAGCTCGGCCGCCACCTGCAATGAATCTTCGAGTTGTAGCGCCCAGACACTGTTGATAATACTGGCGCCGGCTTCGACCGCGGCAGACATGACGGCAGATTTGTTGCTATCGATTGAAATCGGAATATCGGAGACTTCGCGGATCGCTCTGATTAGCGGGATGGTGCGCCTTAGCTCTTCTTCGAGATCAACCGGCTGCGCTCCGGGTCGCGTGGATTCCCCACCGATATCGAGGATATCGGCGCCTTCGGCAATCAACCGCCGGGCGTGCGCGAAAGCCTTTTCGGTGGTATCGAATTGGCCGCCGTCCGAAAACGAGTCGGGGGTCGTATTAATGACCCCCATGATTTGAAGATTATCGGATATCGTCAGCTGTGACATCGGACATGGCGACCAACCGGGCCTGCGACCGGCATGCTAGTGGAGCTTGGCTGGATCCAGATCCGGATCGTCGTCCGTGCTGGAATCACCCGAGGTTGCGGTCGGTGTCGGCCCGGTCTCGTCGTCGGACCAGTCCTGCGGCGACCCCGGTTCCTTGCCTTCCATGATCGCGTCGATCTGTGACGCATCGATGGTTTCGTATTTTAACAGAGCATCCGCCATCAGGTGCATCTTGTCTTCGTTTTGCTTGAGGATATCAACCGCACGCTGGTAATTTCGATCGATAATGGCGCGAATTTCGGAATCGATCGCCTGCGCAGTTTCGTCCGACACGGTTTTCTGCTTGCCATAACTTTTGCCGAGAAACACCTCGCCTTCCTCTTCGCTATAGGTTAGCGGCCCCATGCGATCGGACAGACCCCATTGGGTTACCATGCTGCGCGCTATCTGGGTGGCGCGTTCGATATCGTTCGAGGCACCGGTGGTTACCGCCTCGTCGCCAAAAATCTGCTGTTCCGCGATACGTCCGCCAAACAGGCTCGACAATTGGCTTTCGAGGTGTTTTTTGCTGTAACTGTAACGATCGTCTTCGGGTAAAAACATGGTTACGCCCAGCGCCCGACCGCGCGGAATGATGCTGACCTTATATACCGGGTCATGCTCGGGCACCAGCCTGCCGACAATAGCGTGCCCGGCCTCGTGATAGGCGGTCAGTTTCTTTTCGTCTTCCTTCATGATCATGGACTTGCGCTCTGCGCCCATCATGATCTTATCTTTGGCACGCTCGAATTCACCCATGGTAACCAGCTTTTTGTTGGCGCGGGCGGCAAACAAAGCAGCCTCGTTGACGAGGTTGGCAAGATCCGCGCCCGAGAAACCCGGAGTGCCGCGTGCGATTACCATCGGATCGACATTTTCCGCCGCCGGCACCTTGCGCATATGTACCTTGAGTATGTGCGACCGACCGCGCACGTCAGGCAACGGCACTACGACCTGTCGATCGAAGCGTCCGGGACGCAGCAAGGCCGGATCGAGCACATCGGGACGGTTGGTCGCGGCAATGACGATCACGCCTTCGTTACCTTCAAAGCCGTCCATTTCGACTAGCAGCTGATTCAAGGTTTGCTCGCGTTCATCATGCCCTCCGCCAAGGCCGGCGCCACGATGGCGCCCTACTGCATCGATTTCATCGATGAAGATGATACAGGGCGAATGTTTTTTAGCCTGCTCGAACATATCGCGCACCCTTGAGGCGCCGACGCCGACAAACATTTCGACGAAGTCGGAGCCGGATATGGTAAAAAACGGCACCTTGGCTTCGCCCGCAATGGCCTTGGCCAACAGCGTTTTACCGGTCCCGGGAGAGCCAACCATTAAAACACCGTGCGGAATCTTGCCGCCCAGCTTTTGAAACTTCGAAGGATCGCGCAGAAATTCGACTAGCTCCGCTACTTCTTCCTTAGCTTCATCGACACCGGCAACATCGTTGAAATTGATATTGATCTGATCTTCGCCCAGGAGCCGCGCCTTGCTTTTGCCAAATGACATCGCGCTGCGGCCGCTGCCGCCGCCCTGCATCTGGCGCATGAAAAAAATCCACAACCCAATCAATACGATAAAGGGAAACCAGCTGATGAACATGTGCCCCAGTAACGAAGGCGGCTCCGGCGGCTTGCCGTGGATGGCAACACCGGCGCGCTCGAGATCGCCGATCAACGCACTGTTACTGGTTTCCGGACTAAAGGTAGAGAACGGCGAACCGGAAATCATCTTACCGGTTATGTTCTGTCCTTCGATGACCACTTCCTTGACCTGCCCCTGCTTTACCTGGGTCAGGAAATCCGAATAGATCAGGGTTTGCGAGCTGCTGGTGCGATCCCCGAAACTGTGGAAAACTGACAGCAGCACCACCGCTATGACGATCCACAATACTAAATTCTTAACTACATCGTTCACTATTACACCTGTTTTTGGCTTAAACCAATGCCTGATACGGAAATCATTATCACTGCTATTAAATCCAGATACTAGCGTATTTTAGACGCACCGGCCTATTTGAGACCGCTACAAACCGCATAAATTTCACTGGAACGTGACCTGGATGCGTCCGGTTTACGAAATTTTACCGATTTAAAGCTTGCACGAAAGCTGGACACCAGATCCTCGAAGCCCTCGCCCTGGAATAATTTCACGACAAATACGCCGTTGGGTACCAGCAAATATCGCGCGGTTTCGAAGGCGAGCTCGGCCAGATAAATCGATTTGGGCTGGTCTACGCTATGCATACCACTCAAATTGGGGGCCATATCCGATAAAACAAGGTCGAACCCGTGCTCGCCGGTCACTGCCTTCAATTCATCCAGTGTCTGCTGCTCGGTAAAGTCTCCCTGTATCGACTCGACCCCGGCAATCGGTTCTAGCGGCAATATATCGAGGGCGATCACCCGACCTCGATCTCCCACCGCCTGCATCGCGTATTCACTCCAGCCGCCCGGCGCCGCACCGAGATCGAGCACCGACTGGCCGGGTTTGAAGAGGCCATCCTTGCGTTGGATCTGTTCGAGTTTAAACACCGCGCGCGAACGATAGCCTTGCGCACGAGCCTTCAAGACATAGGCGTCCTGATGATGTTCCTGCAACCATTGCTTACTGGATTTTGATTTGGGCAAAATGTTTACCGCTATGCTGTGATACCATGCGCGCTTTAAAATTCCGGTGCGGCGAGATGCAATTAACCAATCGGCAGATCAAGCGGTTACGCGCCGAAGGCCACCGACTCAAACTAAAACCGGTCGTCATCATAGGCCAAAAGGGTCTTTCCGAAAACCTGCATCTGGAAATCGATGCGGCGCTCGATCATCACGAATTACTCAAGTTGCGCATCCCGGCACTGGACAAGGCCGCCAGACGCGAACTCGGCAATCTGATTTGCGACCGCCACCAGGCATCCCTGGTAGAGAGTATCGGCGGCGTAATCGTCATTTATCGCCCCAACAAAGAAACCGACCGCTTCGCCGCCACCATCGGTACCTGAACACAACAATTCCGTTCCCAGCGGACTACTCCTCAGTTATAAAGTCCCTTCGACGGCGCGGTCCGATGCATCGAGCGCCAAGAGTCATCAGAGATGTACCGACCGGCGCGAAGCGACGGTCGGTAGCGTCTTTTGCGAAGCCTTCCCTGCGGCTGCCCGCTAACACTGTACTTTTACTATTGAAGCATCCGGAATTTAGAACCCATGTGTTTCAACCGAAGAGAATTATATCTGACCAGGCATTGCCTTGAGGCGTGGGCATCGTTTCGCTTTTGCTGGACGCTGCGCAACAGGGATGTTGTGGTCCGCATCCGGCGCGCGAGGCTACAGGGATGTATTTACGCCGTTCCAGCAAAAGCGAAACGATGGCCGCGCCGTCGAAGGGACATCATGCACATCGCAAGTAAAAACAATTGAATCGTTATGGGTGGAGCGGGATTGTGGCTACTTGTACTGAACCGCGGTGATGACGTATTCCATGGTGCCGCCCGGGGCGTCGACCACGGCTTCTTCGCCTGCTTCCTTGCCGATTAGCGCGCGCGCAATAGGCGAAGAGATAGCTATGCGGTTGTGGTTGATATCGGCCTCGATATCGCCGACGATCTGGTAACTCACCTCGTTGTCGGCGGCTACGTCTAACAATTCCACGGTGCAACCGAACACGACACGATCACTGCTTTTGAGCTGGGTCACATCGATAATTTGCGAATTCGAAAGCGCCGATTCGAGTTCAGCGATACGGCCCTCGATGAAACCCTGTTCTTCGCGCGCGGCATGGTACTCCGCGTTTTCTTTCAAATCCCCATGCTCCCTGGCGGTCGCAATAGCCTCTATCACGGCCGGACGCTTGACCGATTTCAATTCCTTGAGTTCAACTTTAAGCCGTTCTGCGCCGGCAGCGGTTAGCGGTATTTGATTCATTTTTAGTCGCCTAATGTAACGATTGTAAGCAATATACTTCTTTTATTTCGCGGTGGGATATCGCCTGGCAAGTGGCCTTGCCGCCGGATAAGGTGGTGGTATAACACACAGAGTGCATGATTGCCTCGCGGCGGATAGTATAGGAATCCGCGATCGCCGAACGCCCCTCGGTGGTATTGACGATTAGCACGATTTCATCGTTCTTGATCATGTCGACCACATGCGGGCGGCCTTCTTTGACCTTATTGACATGGTGGCATTCGACCCCGCCCGCGCGAATCACCTTCGCTGTACCCCCGGTTGCCACTAGTTTAAAGCCACGCCGGTGCAATTCACGCGCCAGCTCGACTATGCCTTTCTTATCGGTTTCGCGCACGCTTAAAAATGCGGTTCCCGGCTGCGGGATTTTTGCGCCCGCCGCCAGCATACCCTTGGCATAGGCCTCGGCAAAGCTTTGTCCGATGCCCATAACTTCCCCGGTCGACTTCATCTCGGGACCCAGAATCGGGTCCACTCCCTGAAACTTGGCGAAGGGGAAGACCGATTCCTTGACGGAAATGAAATCCGGTATCACCTGCTGGCGCCGGCCCTGTTGCTCCAGGTTTTGCCCGACCATACAACGCGCCGCTATCTTGGCCAGCGGCACTCCCGTGGCCTTGGAAACAAACGGTACCGTACGCGAAGCGCGCGGATTGACTTCGAGGACATAAACTTCGTTATCCTTAATCGCAAACTGGGTATTCATCAAGCCCACGACCTTGAGCGCACGCGCCATCGCGCCGACCTGATCGCAAAGGCGCTGCTGTAACTCCGCGGACAGCGTATAAGGCGGCAGTGAGCAGGCCGAATCGCCGGAATGAACCCCTGCCTGCTCGATATGTTCCATCAATCCGCCGATCAATACCTGCTCGCCATCACAGATTGCATCGACATCAACCTCGACCGCCTCGTCGAGAAAACGATCCAGCAGTACCGGTGAGTCGCGCGTTACCTTGACCGCCTCGGCCATATAGCGTGCCAGATCTTCCTGGTCATAAACAATCTCCATCGCTCTGCCGCCAAGCACATAGGATGGCCGCACCACCAGCGGAAAGCCCACCTGTTCGGCCAACTGTGCCGCGGACTCGACGTCGAAAGCGATCCGATTCGGCGGCTGCAGCAGATTTAACTCCTCGATCATTTGCTGGAAGCGCTCGCGATCTTCGGCCAGGTCGATGGAATCGGGCGTGGTACCGACGATAGGCACGCCGGCGGCTTCCAGCGCGCGCGCCAGGTTGAGCGGGGTCTGGCCGCCGAATTGCACGATCACACCCTTGGGTTTTTCCAGGTGGATGATTTCGAGTACGTCTTCATAGGTTAGCGGTTCGAAATAAAGCCGGTCCGAAGTGTCGTAGTCGGTCGACACGGTTTCCGGATTACAGTTAATCATTATCGTCTCGAAGCCGTCTTCGCGCATCGCGAGCGCCGCATGCACGCAGCAATAATCGAACTCGATACCCTGCCCGATGCGATTGGGACCGCCGCCGAGCACGACAATTTTATCGCGCCCGCTGGGCCGCGCCTCACACTCTTCATCGTAACTCGAGTAGAGGTAGGCGGTGCTCGAGGCGAATTCCGCCGCACAGGTATCGACCCGTTTATAAATCGGCTTGACGCCGAGTTCGCGACGGCGCGCGCCAAACTCGAGCTCATCGCTGGCGAGCAACTGCGCCAACCGGTGATCGGAAAAGCCCTTGCGCTTGAGCGCCCTGACTTCAGCCGCATCCATTGATTCGAGCGGACGTCCGCTCAGACTGTTTTCGATCTGCACTAATTCCTGAATCTGCACCAGAAACCAGGGATCGATCGCGGTTTGCTCAAAAATCTGCTCCAGGCTGTAACCCGAACGAAACGCATCCGCGACATACCAGATTCGTCTGGCGCCGGGCAATCGCAATTCGGTGCGATACAAATCCTCGAGCTCCTCGGGATCGTCCGCCTGGTCCACTATCGGGTCGAGCCCGAACACTCCGGTCTCGAGGCCGCGCAACGCCTTTTGGAAAGATTCCTGAAAATTGCGGCCGATCGCCATGACTTCGCCGACGGATTTCATTTGCGTCGACAAGCGGTCGTCGGCCTGGGGAAATTTTTCAAAGGTAAATCGCGGAATCTTGGTGACGACGTAATCGATACTGGGCTCAAACGACGCCGGGGTAGCGCCGCCGGTAATATCGTTTTGCAATTCATCGAGGGTGTAGCCGATGGCAAGCTTGGCCGCAACCTTGGCAATTGGAAATCCGGTTGCCTTGGAGGCTAACGCCGACGAACGCGATACCCGCGGATTCATCTCGATGATGATCATTTCACCGTCTGCGGGATTAATCGCGAACTGTACGTTGGAGCCGCCGGTTTCGACGCCGATTTTGCGCAACACAGCAAGCGAAGCATTGCGCATGATCTGGTATTCCTTATCGGTCAGGGTTTGCGCCGGCGCCACGGTAATCGAATCGCCCGTATGCACGCCCATCGGGTCGAGGTTTTCGATCGAACAGATTATAATGCAATTGTCGTTTTTATCGCGCACCACTTCCATTTCGAACTCTTTCCAGCCGAGCACCGAGGTTTCGATCAGGACTTCGCTAGTGGGAGACAAGTCCAGCCCGCGCCGGATGATGTCATCGAACTCTTCGCGGTTGTAGGCAATCCCACCGCCGCTGCCACCCATCGTAAAAGAGGGACGGATGATGACTGGAAATCCGATCTGGGACTGTCCCTGCCAGGCTTCTTCCAGGCTGTGCGCAATAAAAGCTTTCGGTGTTTTCAATCCGATCTCAGCCATGGCGACACGAAACTGCTCGCGGTCTTCGGCCATGTCGATGGCTTCGCGCGTGGCGCCGATCATTTGCACGCCGTATTGTTCGAGCACGCCTTCGCGTACCAGATCAAGCGCACAATTGAGCGCGGTTTGTCCACCCATGGTGGGCAGCAAGGCATCGGGTCGTTCCCGGGCAATGATTTTTTCAACCGCTGTCCAGTGAATCGGTTCGATGTAGACCGCGTCCGCCGTATCCGGATCGGTCATGATCGTAGCCGGGTTAGAATTGATCAGAATCACGCGCAAACCTTCTTCCTTGAGGGCCTTGCAGGCCTGCGCCCCGGAATAGTCGAATTCGCAGGCCTGGCCGATGACAATCGGTCCCGCACCGATGATCAACACCGATTTTATATCCTGTCTGCGCGGCATCAAACTGCTCCTTGACGACTTTTGTAAGTCGCTATCAAATCAAAAAACCGATCGAACATGGGCGCGACATCGTGCGGACCCGGGCTTGCCTCGGGATGCCCCTGAAAACCGAAGGCCGGCTTATCACTGCGCTCCACTGCCTGCAAACTGCCGTCAAATAATGAACGATGGGTCGCCCGCAGGCACTTGGGCAGACTTGCCTCATCGACCGCGAAGCCATGATTCTGACTGGTAATCATGACCGCCGTGGTCGCCAGATCCTGCACCGGATGATTCGCGCCATGGTGGCCGAACTTCATCTTGACGGTGCTGGCGCCACTGGCCAAAGCGAGCAACTGATGCCCGAGGCAGATACCAAATATCGGAATTTCGGTCTCCAGTAACCTGGCAATTGCCGAGATCGCATAAGCGCAGGGCTCGGGGTCGCCCGGTCCATTGGACAGGAAGATTCCGTCCGGATTCATACCCAGTACTTCTTCGGCCGCGGTTTTAGCCGGCACCACAGTTACCCTGGCGCCGCGCTCGACCAGCATGCAAAGAATATTTTTCTTGATGCCATAATCATAGGCAACCACGTGAAAACGCGGGTTATTGGCTTCCACATATCCGGATTCCAGGGTCCAACTCGATTGTGTCCAGGAGTAAGATTCGCGCGTTGAAACCACTTGCGCCAGGTCGCAACCGGCGAGCCCGGCAAATCCGCGTGCCGCTTCGAGTGCCGTTTTTTCAGATGTATCGTCACCCGCCATAATCGCACCCGATTGCGCACCACCGTCGCGCAACAGGCGCGTTAACTTGCGGGTATCGATATCGGCGATAGCGACTACCCCGCAGCGTTCGAGATAATCCTGTAAGCCACCCTGACTGCGCCAGTTGCTGGCGCGCAGCGGCAAATCGCGAATAATCAGGCCGCTGGCGTGAATCTCGGCGGCCTCTTCATCTTCGGCGTTAACGCCGGTATTGCCGATGTGCGGGTAGGTCAGCGTAATTAACTGCTGACAATAGGATGGATCGGTGAGTATTTCCTGATACCCTGTCATCGCGGTATTGAATACCACTTCGCCGACCGACAGGCCATCGGCTCCGATTGAGCTGCCGCTAAAAACGGTTCCATCCTGTAGGGCTAGCATTGCTGTCTTGGGCACAAAAACTCCGGTTTCAAAAAAATGCGCGCGCACAAAAATGGGAGGAACCGCAGGTTCTTCCCATCAGATAAATCGTAATCGTAAGCACTGCGGAGGCAGCATCTTCTTGAAGGCACATTGTAGGGTTATTGCCGCATCGAGTCTATGCTTGCTGCTAAAATTTGCCAAATTTCCCGTGATTCCACAATCCGCGGCTAGCTGTCGAGCGACTTGAATGCTGCCCGTTCCGAGCCATTTTCTGCGGGCGCTGTGCTACCTCCTGTTGGCGTTACTGCTATTCGATCTGCAGGCAGTCATTATCAAGTACCTGGGAGATCGATATCCGGTGCAACAATTGGCGAGCTTGCGTAACGTGTTCGGGCTGATTCCGAGCCTGTTGGTGCTGCTGCTGTCGCGGGAATGGCACGCCGCCGGCAGGAAACTCGCCATCAGACAGTGGCGCCTGGGTCTGCTGCGCGGCTTGATTATCGCCCTGGCACAGTTTTGCATGTATTTGTCGTTCATCAAAATGGAACTGGCGACCGCATCGACCCTGGCCTATATCGGCCCGGTGCTGATTACGATGCTGGCGGTGCCGATATTGCGGCATCATGTCGGTGTCTGGCGCTGGTTCGCGGTGACGATCGGATTTCTCGGGGTATTGCTGGTCATGGCCCCAGGCAGCGAAGTGTTCACGCCCTACAGTCTGCTGCCCATAATCGCCGCCTTCGGATACTCGCTGTCCACCGTATGCGTCCGGCTGGTCGACGATCGTGTCCCCACCCCGCTTATCAACATGTACGCCTCGGACGGCGCCTTGATCGGAGCTCTCGCGATACTGTTTTTGAGTACCGGCTACCAGCCGGTGAGTTCGACGCGCGACTGGATGTTGCTGCTCGCGATGGGAATAGTCGGCGGTTTTGCGGTGCTGGGGCTTATCAGCGCCTATCGGCTCGCCCGACCGGCCAGTCTGTCGCCATTTGAATATTTCGGCATCCCTTTCGCCTTTGTTCTGGGCTGGTTCTTTTTCGATGAGGCCCCGTTCGACAAGTTGATACCGGGTGTCTTCCTGATAGCCGCCGGTGGTATTCTGATCGCCTGGCGCGAACGCAAAAAAAGCATCGAAACCAGCTCAATATCCACCGAGTAGCCTGGTTCAGAATTGATCATGCATGCGCTCGCGCAACTGCTTTTCGCAATGTTCCACCGAGGTCAGCATCTGCTGGGCATCGGCGAATCGCATATAGGGCTTCTTCTGCAGCGCCTTGATGATGACTTGGGTGATTCCCGCCGGCAGCGTCAAATGATTGAGGTCGGGTTCTTCCCTAACGATGCTTTTCTTCAATTCCGGCAGACTGTCGCCGGCAAAGGGCTGGGAGCCGGTGAGCAGTTGGTAAAGCGTCACGGCCAGTGAAAACAAATCGGAGCGCCCATCCAGTTTTTTACCATTGAGTTGCTCCGGCGACATATAGGCCGGTGTGCCGACGATGACATCGTCCTCCTTGCGCTCGCGCAATTCGGAATAAGCGGCACCAAAATCGGTCAGGATATAAGTGTGATTGATCGCGTCATACATGATATTGGCCGGCTTGATATCGCCATGTACAATGCCAGCGGCGTGGGCCACCGAGAGCGCGCGCAGCATGTCTTTCGAAATTCGTATGCATTCGCCGACGGTCAGGTATTCGCGCTTGCGCAAACGCAACGACATCGAGTATCCGGAAATATAATCCATCGCGATATAAGCGCTGTCTTGCAGCAATTCCGCATCATGAATCTTGACGATGTTGTCATGTTCCAGCCGCGCTACGATTTCCGCTTCGTGCAGCCAGTGCGCGACGCGATCTCGATCGGCATTTTCGCCCTGGCGCAGCGTCATCACCTTGAGTGCAACGCGGTTATTGCTGCGCATATCGGTTGCTTCATACATTACCGCGGTAGCCCCTTTGGCGATTTTACGGACTAGCATATAGTTGCCGATGGTCGGTGATTCGGGTTCCGCAACGGGCAATACCTCACCCTGCTTGAGCCGCGGTGCGCGGTTGTTGCTAATTTCCTCGATACGGCTAACAAAATCGCTCAGGCCAGGATCATAGTTCGACAGCCAGTGGTAAAGGTTCAGCGCGCTAGCCCAATGCTTACCGGACTCCAGCAACATACCGAGCTCATAACCGACTTCGAGCAGGTCCTCGCTGTAGGAACATTGCTTGAGCATGACCAGTGCGGTCCGCAAATCCCCTTGATCGATGCGTTTTTGCACATCGCCGAGGGAGACCGGCTCATGCCGGGTCAAATCGCTGGTAACAGAACCCCGGTAGAGGTCGAGCAACCAGTAAATCGCCGTAACCAACAGCATGACTAGCGCGGGGAACACCACCGGCAAAAACAATTGCATGAATAGTGCGAGCAATACTTCGAGCATTATCAGTGCGAACAGAATCAGCACCACCGCCAGCATCGAAACCACGGTGGTGCGTGAGCGCGTGTAGCGGCGCACGTAGGTAGCTAGAATCAGGGCGTAGACCAGCAACAGACTCCAATTAGGCGCGCTGCGGACCAATGGAGTGGAAAGGTATTCACGACCTGCCGGTTGCACACCCAGTATGTTTAGAAATAAATCATACTCGAAGTTCGAAACGGTTGACGTCTGGCTGAGCAGGTAGGTAACCACCAATAAGATCGAGGTTAAACCTAGTTGCCAGGCTCTGGATTTAATGCTGAGCACGGATAATCGACTGTGATAATTCGAGATTGCGATCATGCGACAGAACCCGAATCGACGCAAACTATTGTCTGGCTGCGACATATACCTAATCGTGGCTGGACATTACCGGCAATTTTTTTCATTATTGCGGCTACGTTTTCAGGTGCGCGCTAGACGCGAGAATCGGGAAACTCGTGAAACTCGAGTACTGCCCCCGCAACGGTAAAGAAGCAAAGCTGCTTCCAAGTCCGGAGACCGGCCTGAAAGTGACTTAACAAGACCAGAATCGCGGGTGGCGGTTCTCACAGCTTGTCGCGGTGCCCCATTCTCGTCAACTGTGTGTGTCTCTCTAGTTTTGTGGAGAACCACATGTATACCAGTCGTAGTTTATTGGCCAGTCTTTGCCTGGCCGTCATCCCTCTGCATGGAATCGCCGATCTCGGACCAATCGTGATCACCCCGACCCGCACCGAACAGGCGGAAAACAAATCCAGCGCTACGGTTTACGTGGTTACCGCGGCAGATATCGAAGCCAGCGGCGCCACCACCACCAGCGAAGTTTTGCGCGGCATTCCCGGAGTTCAGGTCGACGATTTATTCGGCAACGGCAGCGAAGTGTCGGTCAGCGTGCGCGGCTTTTCATCGACCGCCAATGCCAATACTCTGGTACTGGTAAACGGGCGCCGACTCAATTACAGCGATACCGCCGCGCCGGATCTGCACCATGTAGCACCCATGAATATCGAGCGCATTGAGGTATTGAGCGGCAGCGCGGGCAGCTTGTATGGCGACCAGGCGGTGGGCGGCGTTATCAATATCATCACCAAATCGCCGGACGACAGTTTTCATCAGGTCAGGGCCCGCACCGGCAGCTTCAACTACCGCGGCGTCGATTTGAGTTCCTCCAAACGGTTGACGCCAGCGCTGGCCTATCGCCTGTCCGCCGGCCGCTTCGAAGCCGATCACTATCGGGATAACAATGCGGAAGAAAATACCAGCTTCAGCGGCGTGCTGGAATACGAACGGCAGGAGAACCGTTTCTTCGTAGAGGTAGAGGAAGTCAGAAATGACCTGGAATTACCCGGTGCGCTGCTGGAGAGCGAGTTCGAAGACGATCCGACCCAGAGTAACCCGGGGTTCGTCGATGATTTTCGCAACGAAGACGTCAGCGTTTTCCGCCTGGGCTACGCCCGCGATCTGGGCGCCCACCGCTTCAGTATCGATGCCACCCAGCGCCAGACCGACGCGGAGATATTGCAGAGCTTTCGCGACAGCCCGAGTCCCGCAGCGGGTTTCGATAATCGCGAAAACAACAGTATCAATCCAAAAATTTCCGGCGTTTTCAAAGCCGGCGTCGAGGTTCCCTACGTGGTCGGTATCGATCTGGAAGAGGTAGACTACGAGCTCGAGATTCCTTTCTTCTTTTTCGGCCCGGGTGTGACCACTTCCAGTAATGAACAGGACAGTAAAAGCCTGTATTTCCAGATCAACCCCAGGTTGACCGAAATGACGCAGTTGACTTTCGGAATGCGCCATACGGCCGTCGAAAACGAATTCAGGGATGGCAATGCCTTCCCGAACGGAGAAGAGTTCGACGACGAGCTTAGCGTTGCGGAGTTGGGTCTGGCCTATTTTGTCGACGCTCACACCCGAGTCAAGCTGCGCTATGATCAAAACTTTCGATTTGCCAAGGTGAACGAGCTTGCATTGGCCGAGGCGGGAGAAATCCTCGAAACCCAGACCGGTGCATCGCTCGAACTCGGAATCGACCTGACGCGCGGCGATCATCAGTTTGTCGCTGCGATCTACCGCCTGGACTTGGAAGATGAAATCGAATTTGATCCCAACGCCCCGCCCTTTGGCTTAAACGTAAATCTCGACGACACCCGGCGCGATGGATTGACCTTATCCTGGTTTAACCAGGTCAGCGCGTCCTTCGGGCTGCAGACCGAGCTGGCTGTGGTCGACGCCAAATTCGAATCGGGCAGCTTCAAGGGCAAGGATATTTCCGGGGTCGCCGACAGCATCGCCAGATTGCGCGGCGACTTTCGCATTAACGACCATTTCGCGACTTATCTCGAGTATCGCTATAGCGCGCCCAAATATGCCCAGGGCGACAATGCCAACCAATTCGGTAAGCTGGACTCGATCGCCGTTTACAATGCAGGAATCGGTTATCAAATGAAGTCCTGGCAGGTAAACTTCAGGATTAACAATCTGACCGACGAAGAGTATGCCGAGTTTGTTACCAATAACGGCTTCGGGGCCGCTTTCCAGCCCAGTCCCGAACGCAACTTCACCTTAACCGCGGCCTATCGGTTTAACTAATGGGAAATCGACTCAGCAAGGTGACTACCCGCACCGGGGACCAGGGCAGCACGGGCATGGCCGACGGCAGCCGTCGTTCTAAAAACGATGCGCGCGTGCACAGCCTGGGCGAAGTCGACGAGCTAAACACTTGCCTCGGTCTGTGTTTAAGCCTGCTCGAAGATGGTCCGTTACAGCAATTGTTGTTCGCCGTGCAACACGACTTGTTCGATGTCGGCGCCGAACTGTGCCAGCCTGGTAAAAATCTGATTACCGCGGATTATGTCGAGGGGCTCGAATCCAGCGCCGAACGCTTCAACGCCGAACTCAGCGAATTGAAGGAATTCATTCTTCCGGGTGGCTCGCAGGCGGTGGCCTGCCTGCAACTGGCGCGCGCGGTCTGCCGCCGGGTCGAACGCGCGTTGGTGACGCTGGCGGAAACGGAAGCTTTAAATCCCGAAACCGGGCGTTATATAAATCGGTTATCGGATTTATTGTTCATTCTGGCGCGGGCGCAGTCGCTCAGCGAAGGCGGAGGCGAAGTTTACTGGAATTCCAAATATTCGCGACTTAATCGCGGGGATCGATAGGACAATCGCGCCCGCAGCGTATTAACCCGGCGACATATATTGTCGCCGGGTTAATAGCGCCGCAATTCGACCGTGACGCGGCGATTGGCGGCGCGGAATTTTTTGCCGCTGGCTTTAATAACCGGTTGGTATTCACCCGCGTAGTCGACGCGTAACAGACTGGAATCGATGCCGCAGGCAACCAGCAGGTCGTATACATACCAGGCGCGGCGTTCGGATAGACCATCGTTGTAACAGGCTAGTCCGGTGTTATCGGCATGCCCGGTGACCAAGATTTCTGAAATTCCCTGATCGACCTGCAGATAATCCAGCATTCCCTGAAAGGCAGTTTCCTCCTGCCTGATACTGGCAAATTCGTGGTCCGGTTCGAAATGAATGCTGCTCATACGCACGTCTTCATAATTGCGCTGGTACAGCTGTGCGACGCAACGGTTGAATTCTTTTTCGACTTCGCCAAACCTGACCGTGGAAATTGACGCGACCAGCGGATAGTCCAGGTAAAACAGGAATGAGGGATGGAAGCCCCGGCCCAGTTCGAAAAACGTCTGTTCAGCGATACTCGACGAGATTTTAAACAACGAATTGCCGCCCCTGGTTTCAAATCGGCCCAGCACGGCGCGGGTCTCGTGGGCGTTCCAACTGGTTGTCTTGCTGCGCAGCTCGACATTGATTCCCCTTTTGAATGCAAGCCGGGAAATCAGTTCGAGCCGCAGGCCGCGACCGGCTTCCTGGCTAAATATCGCCTTGCCGAAGCGTGGGATCGGATGCTCGGCGCGGCACAGGATCGCGCTATCATCGGTCAGGGTCCATTCCGAATCTTCCATTGCCGCCATATAACGCCGCTCATAGGCTTGCGCGCCAAGCCCAAGGCTCATCAATAGAATAAATATTAGACTGCGTTTCAACGGCATCGGCTTGCGTAGGATTTCGATAAACTCACCAGCTTATCGGCGGTTGCGGCCAGGACTTGAGGTTTAGTCGTGGTACAGGAACTCCGCAACCAGTTGCGCAAAAACTTCCGGCTTTTCGGCATGCAGCCAATGGCCCGCGTCTTCAATAGTGGCAATGGCTGCGTCTTTGAAATGCCGGTTAATGACGTCGATTTCAGCGGCGCCCACATAATCGGAACGGTCGCCACGAATAAACAATGTCGGCAAATCGATGCGCCAGTCGTCCGGCAGATCGCCGAATCCGGTCAGACACTCCATATCGCGCTGGATCGCCCGCCAGTTAACCCGCCAGCGCCAGCCCGCGGCCTCGCGCTCTAGGTTGTGCAGCAAAAAGGCGCGCAACTGATCTTCGGGTATATTCTGACGCAGCAACTGGTCTGCCTCGGCACGCGTCTCGATAACCTCCAGCGACAGGGCGAGAATCGGCTCGATCAAATCGTCGTAATGATGGAAGTAGGCGACCGGTGCGATATCGGCGACCACCAGGCGGGTAATCAAGCCGGGATAATTAACCACCAGCGTCATCGCCACCTTGCCGCCCATGCTGTGACCCAGCAAATTGCAATCGACAAGGTCCAGGTCGGTTAACAGCCCGGCTACATCTGCGGCCATCGCCGGGTAATTCATTTCATCGCTATGGAAGGATTGACCATGGTGGCGCAGGTCGACATTGAATACTTCGAAATCCCGAGCGAATTTGCGGGTGTGCGATTGCCAGTTCTTGCCCGACCCAAACAAACCATGTAGCACGACCAGCGGCCGGCCCGAGCCGCTGCGAGTGTAACTCAATTGGGGCATGCTGCGATTTATCCGACTAGCGGCCGTGCGCGCCGCAGGATCATTTCTTGCGTGGGATGTAGAGGTCGGTAATCGTTCCTTCCGCCATTTCCGCGGCAAAATTGAATGTCTCCGACAAGGTCGGATGCGGGTGTATCGTCAACCCGATGTCCTCGGCATCGGCACCCATTTCCAGGGCCAGTACCGCTTCAGCGATCAATTCCCCGGCACTGGGTCCGACGATACCGGCGCCGATAATGCGCTTGTTTTCCCGGTCGAACAGTACTTTGGTCATGCCTTCGTCGCGGTCGATGCCGAGTGCACGCCCGCTTGCGGCCCAGGGAAATGCGCCCTTTTCATACTCAATGCCCTGTTGCTTGGCCTCGGTTTCGCTCACGCCCATCCAGGCCACCTCGGGGTCGGTATAAGCCACCGATGGAATGGTCAAGGGTTCGAAGTAAGACTTCATACCGGCAATCACTTCGGCGGCAACCTTGCCTTCGTGCGTGGCCTTGTGAGCCAGCATTGGGTTACCGACGACATCGCCGATTGCGAATATATGGGCGACATTGGTTCGCATTTGCTTGTCGACCTGGATGAAACCTGCTTCATCGACGTTGACACCCGCCTTTTCGGCACCGATCTTATGTCCGTTGGGACGGCGGCCAACGGCGATCAATACCTTGTCGAAGATCGCCGGTTTCGGCGCCTTGTCGCCTTCAAAGCTAACCTTCATTCCGTTCTTCTGCGCCTTGATTTCAGAAACCTTGGTCTTTAGATAGATCGCTTTATAACGTTTCGAGATAATCCGGTTCAAGCCGCGCACCAGGTCTTTGTCGCATCCCGGAATCAGGCTATCGAGGAACTCGACCACGGTGATTTCGGAGCCGAGTGCATGGTATACGGTTGCCATTTCGAGCCCGATGATACCGCCGCCGACAATTAGTAGTTTCTTTGGAACATCTTTTAGTTCGAGCGCATCGGTGGAATCCATCAAGCGTGGATCGTTATTCGGAAATGACGGAATTGCGGTCGCTTGCGACCCCGCGGCAATAATGCAGCTTTCAAATTTGATGCGGGAAATTTTGCCTTTGTGGTCGACCTGCAAATTATTCTGATCGATGAATTCGCCGACACCGTGCACCACGCTAACCTTGCGTTGCTTGGCGAGTCCGGCCAGGCCTCCGGTCAGCTTACCCACCACCTTGTTTTTGAATCCGTTGATTTCTTTCAGATCGATCTTGGGTTTGTTGAAGCTTACGCCATTGGCCTTCATATGCTCGGCTTCATTTATGATTTGCGCGGTATGCAGCAGCGCTTTGGACGGGATACAGCCGACATTCAGGCAAACCCCGCCGAGCGTATCATAGCGCTCGACCAGCACCACTTTCTTGCCCAGGTCGGCGGCACGGAATGCGGCTGTATATCCGCCCGGCCCCGCACCCAGCACCAAAACTTCGGCGCTTATATCGGCATTGCCCGCGGATTTAGCCGCGGGCTCGGGCTTAGCCGCTGCGGCCGGTTCGACCCCGGCGGGTTTAGCGCTCGCCGCAGTCTCGTCGCTTGCGATGGCGCCAAGTTTGCTACCTTCTGAAATCCGATCGCCCACGGCGACACTCAATTGTTTGATGGTACCGGCGCAGGGCGACGGGATATCCATCGTCGCCTTGTCGGATTCCAGCGTCAATATCGGATCTTCGGCATTGACCTTGTCGCCTGCGGCAACATGAACTTCGATGACTTCGACGTTTTCAAATTCACCGATATCCGGCAGTAACAGATCTATTTCGCTCATGATTATAAAAGTACCCTTCTGATGTCGGAAATTACCTGGCTCAGGAAATTGGTGAAACGCGCCGCCTGCGCGCCATCGATAACACGATGATCATAAGACAATCCCAGCGGCAGCATCAACCTCGGTTCGAACTCGGCGCCGTTGTATACCGGTTGCATTTTGGCGCGTGAAACGCCGAGGATGGCGACCTCGGGCGCGTTGACAATCGGAGTGAAATAGGTGCCCCCGATGCCGCCGAGACTGGAAATAGTAAAACAGCCGCCCTGCATTTCGCCCGGAGAAAGTTTGCCGTCACGGGCGCGCAGCGAGAGTTCGCCGAGTTCCGCCGCCAGCTCGAACAGGCCTTTCTGATCGACGTTACGCACCACCGGCACCACCAGACCGTTTGGCGTATCCACGGCGATGCCGATATGGAAATATTTCTTCATCACCAGGTTTTCGCCACTGGCATCGAGCGAGGCGTTGAAGTCCGGGTACTCCCGCAACGCGCTGACTACCGCCTTCATTAAAAAGATCAGCGGCGTCAAACGCAGCGCCTTTTTCTCGGCCTCTTTTGCCAGCGACTTGCGGAATTTTTCGAGTTCGGTTATGTCGGCCTCATCGAACTGCGTGACATGGGGCACCGTTACCCAGCTGCGGTGTAGATGGGCCCCCGAAATTTTCTTGATACGGCTGAGCGGCAGCAATTCGACTTCGCCGAACTTGGAGTGATCGATTTCGGGAGCGCTGCTCACCGATAAACCACCGCCGCCACCCCCCGCAGTCATGCTGGACTTGACGAAAGCCTTGACGTCGGCCTTGAGGATTCGACCCTTGGGTCCGCTTCCGATTACCTGTTCAAGCCTAACTCCGAGCTCACGCGCGTAGCGCCGAATCGAGGGGCTGGCGTGAATGGTATTGCCGCCGGCACCGGCGCTGCTGGAGCCGGCGCCGGGATGAGGTTTTAACTTTTTCCCGGGAGCCGGGTCAGCTTTTGGCGTGGGTTCGGCTGCTGTGGCTGGCGTGGATGCCGGCGTCTCCGCGATGGCAGCCGGTGCCGGCGCCTGCGGGGTTTCGGCGGCCGGCGGCGGCGCGTCGTCCTTAAGCTTCGAATCGCCGGTGCTCATGCTGCCAAGCGCATCGCCTTCGTTTACGCGATCGCCGACACTGACCTTGATTTCCTCGATAATGCCATCGAACGGACTGGGTATTTCCATCGTCGCCTTGTCGGATTCGAGCACGATGATGGATTGTTCCTGTTCGACCTGGTCGCCGGCCGCGACCAGGATTTCAATGATCTCGATATCCTTGAATTCACCGACGTCGGGTAGCGTAATTATTTTCGATTCTGCCACTGAGATACTCCTGCTCGACGACTAGACGGTTAGCGGATTGGGTTTTTCAGGATCGATACCATACTTCTTGATCGCCTGCTGCACCACCTTGGTTTCGATATCGCCATCGTCGCTGAGCGCTTTCAGAGCTGCGACCACTATGTAGAAACGATTCACCTCGAAGAATAAGCGCAGCTGGTCGCGGGTATCGCTGCGGCCGAAACCGTCGGTTCCGAGAGTGATGTAATTGGAGGGAATAAATTCGCGTAGCTGTTCCGCATAGGCGCGGATATAGTCGGTGGCCAAAACTACCGGACCCTTGCGCCCATACAGCTGGGTTTCCAGATAACTGCGGCGGGCTTTCTTGGTCGGATGCAACTGATTCCATCGAGCGCAATTCTGCGCTTCGCGGGTTACCTCATTGATGCTGGTCACGCTCCAGACGTCGGCGTTGATCTTGAAATCCTTTTTCAGCAACTCGGCGGCGGCAATCACTTCACGCAAAATCGTGCCTGACCCCATTAACTGCACTTTGCGCCCTCTTTCGACGCCTTCCTCGATGCAGTAAATGCCCTTGATGATGCCCTCTTCCGCGCCCTTCGGCAGCGCCGGATGGGTATAGTTTTCATTCATTACCGATATGTAGTAAAAAATGTTTTCCTTCAATTGATACATGCGTTTCAAGCCGCTGTGGATAATCACCGCGAGTTCATAGGCAAAGGTCGGATCATAGGAAACACAGTTGGGGATAGTGCCCGCGACGACCAGACTATGGCCATCCTGATGCTGCAACCCTTCTCCGGCCAGCGTCGTGCGCCCCGCGGTTCCGCCCATCAGGAAACCGCGCACCTGCATATCGCCGGCGGCCCAGGCCAGGTCGCCGATACGCTGAAAGCCGAACATCGAATAGTAGATGTAAAACGGAATCATGCTGACGCCATGGGCGCTATAAGCCGAACCGGCGGCAATCCACGACGACATCGCACCGGCCTCGTTAATGCCTTCCTCGAGTATCTGCCCGGCCACATCCTCGCGGTAATACATCACCTGATCCGAATCCATCGGCTCATATAATTGCCCTTTGAAGGAATAAATACCAAGCTGGCGAAACATGCCTTCCATACCAAAGGTTCTGGCTTCGTCCGGTACGATCGGTACGATGTTGTTGCCGATCTTTTTATCGCGCGCGAGTGTCGACAGCATGCGCACAAAGGCCATCGTGGTTGAGATTTCGCGCTCCCCGCTATCCTTCAGCAAGGCGTCGAAAATTTCCAACCCCGGAACCACCAGCGGTTCGGCGCTATCGCTGCGAGCCGGCATGTAACCGCCCAACTTTTCGCGGCTGTTGCGCATGTATTCCATTTCCACGCTATCTTCCGGAAATTTGTAAAACGGCGTTTCGGAGATATCTTCATCGCTAATCGGAATGTTGAAGCGGTCGCGAAACGCCTTGAGCGCGTCTTCACCCATTTTCTTTTGCGAGTGGGTAATGTTCTGGCCTTCGCCGGCCTCGCCCATGCCGTAGCCCTTGACCGTTTTCGCCAGGATTACCGTGGGCCGACCCGTGTTTTCGACCGCTTCGGCGTAGGCCGCATATACCTTGTGCGGATCGTGGCCGCCACGGTTCAGCCGCCAAATATCCTCGTCGGACATGTCGGCGACCATGTCGTGGGTTTCGGGATATTTGCCGAAAAAATGCTCACGCGTGTAGGCGCCGCCCTTGGCCTTGTAGGCCTGGTACTCGCCGTCGACGGTTTCTTCCATGAGGCGCTGCAACTGTCCGTTGTGATCCTTGGTGAACAGGTGATCCCAGTAAGATCCCCAGACCACCTTGATCACATTCCAGCCCGCGCCGCGGAAGACGGCCTCCAGTTCCTGAATAATTTTGCCGTTGCCCCGTACCGGACCGTCGAGACGTTGCAGGTTACAGTTGACGACAAAAATCAGGTTATCCAGCTTTTCGCGCGCGGCCAGCGAAATTGCGCCCAGCGATTCGGGCTCATCCATTTCGCCGTCTCCCATAAAGGCCCAGACTTTGCGATCCCGTTGCTCTTGGATCCCTCTATTTTCGAGATACTTCATGAAACGCGCCTGGTAAATCGCCATGATAGGGCCCAGCCCCATCGAAACCGTGGGGAACTGCCAGAAGTTCGGCATCAACCAGGGGTGCGGGTAGGACGACAATCCGTTTTCATCCATTGCCTCCTGGCGAAAGGCCTTCAACTGCTGCTCGCTGATACGCCCTTCGAGGAAGGCACGCGCGTAGATACCGGGTGCCGAGTGCCCCTGAAAAAACACCAGGTCACCCTTGTCCTGCTCATTAGGTGCACGAAAGAAATGCATGAAGCCGACATCGTAAAGCGTAGCTGCCGAGGCGAAACTCGCGATATGCCCGCCGAGTTCGCTGGATTTGCGGTTGGCGTGAACCACCATCGCGGCAGCATTCCAGCGAATCACCGAACGGATGCTATGTTCGATCGCCTGGTCGCCGGGAATGGGGCGCTGCAATGAGAGCGGTATCGTATTGACGTAGGCGGTTTTCGCTGAGAATGGCAGGTAGGCGCCCGAGCGACGGGTTTTGTCGATCAGCCGCTCCAGAAGAAAATGCGCGCGCTCCGGCCCTTCACGTTCGAGTACTGAATCCAGCGACTCAATCCATTCCTGAGTTTCTTCCGGATCTATATCAGTTTCATCTACCACGTGCATTGCCTTTATTGTAAATTGGCAGGATTATACAGCATATCAATTTGCGCTCGGGGTAATCATTATATTTTATGCCAATATCAATAGCCTATATTCGAATACTTTATAAATGAATAGTCTCAGCATCGTCAGTCCCGACGATTGGCATCTGCACCTGCGCGATACACCTTATCTCGAAGCAGTGGTGAACGACACTGCGCGACAATTCGGGCGCGCAATCATCATGCCCAATCTCAACCCCCCGGTGCGCAACTGCGCCGACGCTCTGGCGTATCGCGAACGGATCCTGGCGGCACTAGCGCCGGGCAGCGATTTCGAACCGCTAATGACAATTTACCTGACGGATAACACGCGGGTAGCGGACATCGAAGCCGCGAGCGCCTCGCCATTTATCCACGGCGCCAAGCTTTATCCGGCGGGCGCCACCACCAACTCCGAGGCCGGGGTGACCGATCTGGCGAGGCTCACGCAAGTGTTCGAAGCGATGCAAAAACATGGTTTCGTTTTACAAGTTCACGGCGAGGCGACTGCGCCCGAGATCGATGTATTCGACCGGGAGAAAGTTTTCATCGATCAGAGCCTGACGCGAATTCGACGCGATTTTCCGGAGTTACGCATTGTGTTCGAACATATTACCACCAGCGACGCGGTCGACTATGTGGCCGCAACCGACAGTGCACTGGCCGCGACCATTACCCCGCATCATTTATTAATCAATCGTAACGCTATCTTCCGGGGTGGCATCAGGCCGCATCATTACTGTCTGCCCATCGCCAAGCGCGAACGGCATCGGCAGGCGCTGATAGCGGCAGCCGTCGCCGGGGATAGCCGTTTCTTCGCCGGCACCGATAGCGCGCCGCACAGCATCCGCGCCAAGGAATCCGCCTGCGGTTGCGCCGGTATTTACTCGGCGCACAGCGCGCTCGAGCTATACGCGGAAGCCTTCGAACAGGCGGGAGACTTCACCCATTTTGAAGCCTTCATGAGTCGTCATGGCGCTGCCTACTATGGCCTGCCGCAAAATAGAAACAGTGTCAGACTCGAGCGCAAAGTCTGGACTGTGCCGGATAGTCTCGACTACCCGGATGCGGCTCTGGTTCCTTTTAGAGCGGGTGAAACCCTGCACTGGAAACAAGTGCCCGATGCCTGAATCCACACCAATGTCAGAACGATTTCGCGGCTACCTGCCGGTAGTCGTCGATGTCGAAACCGGGGGTTTCAACGAGGCGACCGATGCGCTGCTGCAAATCGCGGCGGTGTTAATCGATTTCGACGAAACGGGGCAGCTTTATTGCACGGAGACGGTTTCCTGTCACGTCAATCCATTCGAAGGAGCTAACCTTGATCCCAAATCGATGGAAGTCAACGGCATCGATGTCGATCACCCTTTTCGTCTCGCCCTGGATGAAAAACAGGCGCTACCAAAAATATTCAAGCCGGTACGTAATGCGATCAAGAACCAGGGATGCAACAAGGCAATTCTGGTGGGGCATAACGCACACTTCGATCTCAAATTCATCAACGCGGCGGCGGCGCGTTCCGGCATCAAGCGCAATCCATTTCACCCATTCAGTACTTTTGACACCGTAAGTCTGGCCGGACTCGCATACGGTCAGACCGTGCTCGCGCGCTCGATTAGATCGGCCGGGCTGGATTGGGATTCGAATGAAGCCCATAGCGCGGTCTACGATGCGGAGATGACGGCGATGCTATTTTGCAAAATCGTCAATGAAATTGCTTTTATACAACCTTGATTTAAAAATTACTTTATACTCGTAGCATCCTATTCGTAGCCCTTGACCTTGCGCAAAGAAGATCTCTCCATAATCGTCGTCGATGACCTTCAGTTCAGCCGAGAGGTAGTCAAGTCGGGTCTTGGCAAATCGGGTTTCACCGACATCCGCACCGCATCCTCGGCTGATGAGGCTTTATACCTGTTGAATCAAAGACGCGCGCACGTTGTCCTCGCCGATTTCTGGATGCCCGGCATGAACGGGCTGGAGCTGACTGACCTGCTGCGTCGCTGGGATGAAAACAATGATCGTTATACCGGCATCGTACTGCTCACCGCCGAGGATACGGCATCGAGCATCGTGGTCGCTTTTGATCGCGGGGTAGATGATTTTGTTTCCAAATCGGCGAATCAGTTCGAGCTTGCCGCCAGAGTTTATGGCGCGGGACGCAACGCCTTTGAGCAGAATGAATTGCGTGAACGGATGCGCAGGATTAGCAGCCAGTTCCTGCGGGTAAAGCAATACAGCCTGCAGGATCCGGAAACCAATCTGCCGAATCGAGCCCAGCTCGAATTGCATGTCGAGGCGCTAATCGAACATTGTAAATCGCGTGGCGGCGGACTCGGGGTCGCCATCATCGAGGTCAAGTCGTCGAATAACGAACTGCGGCTCGGCACGCTGAAAACAATTGCCAATTCGGTTCAGCTGTCATTGCGGCCGATGGACATGGTGGCGCGTTTTAATATGAATACCTTTGCGGTATCGGTGCAGTATCAAGACCCAGTCGCTTTCAACCTCGACCTGTTTGACCGGCTGATCCACAGCATCAAGCGCCACACCCTGCAAACCACCGATCAGGGTAAAAAGTTAAATATTGCGATCGGCGTCTGGCATGGTCACGAATTCGATCCGGCGCCATCGGTCGACGAAATTATCAGCTCCGCCTTTCAGGCTTGCGCGCCGATTTGAGTTTTCCCGGATATTCCCTTCGAAGGGACCTGGGATTGTCTAACTGGCCTTTTTTTCAGTCGCCGCTTTGGTAATTTTTTCCAGATCGCCCGATTCATGCATTTCGAGGGTGATATCGCAGCCCCCGATCAATTCACCGTCGACATAAACCTGCGGAAAGGTTGGCCAATCGGCGAAGCGCGGCAGGCTTTGAAAAATTTCGGGATCGGATAACACATTCACATAGGCGAATTCGATGCCCAGCGATTTCAGGGCTTCGGCAGTCCTGCTGGAAAAACCGCACTGGGGTAACTGCGGTGTGCCTTTCATGTAGATAAGTACCGGGTGGGTTTCGACTTGCTGCTTAATTCGTTCCAGGACGTCCATTCTATAACCTCAAAAAATAACCTATTAAAAAGCTAAGGTATTAGCTTAACCGTTTTTTTCAAGCAGGGAAATCAAGTCATGCCTGTTTTTTTACGTTTGATCGATATGCTGCTGCAACCAGTACTCCAGTAGGGCGCTATGCCAGAGTTTACTACCGTTCAAGCGCGTAAAATTTTGCTCGGGTTCAGCCAGTAGCCGATCGATGTAGTCGCGGTTAAACAATCCGCGCTCGCGACTGCGTTGGCTATTGAGCGTATCCGCCATGAACTGAAAAAAATCGCCGCGCACGTATTTTAGCGCCGGCATCGGAAAGTAACCCTTCGGCCGGTCGATCACGGCATCCGGGATTCGTCCGCGCGCAATCTCCTTGAGCACCCCTTTACCCTGATGCTTGAGCTTGAGTTCGGGCGGACAGGCGGCAGCGAGTTCCACCAGTTGGTGATCGAGAAACGGCACCCGCGCCTCGAGTCCCCAGGCCATAGTCATATTATCGACCCGCTTGACCGGATCATCGACGATCAGCGTGGTGATATCGAAACGTAAAACCGCATCGAGGAAACTATCGGCCTGCTCGGTATTCAGATGCTCTTCGATCAACCGGGAAGTGTAGTCCTCACCCCGATATGCCGCGGTCACCGTATCGCAAAACTCGTCGTGATCGCGATCGACGTAGCGACTGGCAAATCGTTGCAGATCTGGTTCCGCCCGGGCTTCCGACATCTGCGCATACCAGAAATAGCCGGCGAAGACTTCGTCCGCCCCCTGCCCGCTCTGCACCACCTTGACCGACTTGGCAACCTGTTCGGAAAGCAGATAGAAAGCAACCGCATCCTGGCCAAACATCGGTTCCGCCATTGCCGTTACCGCCTGCGGCAACCGGGTCAGTACTTCATCGTTCGGAATCAGGAATTTTTGATGGTCGGTGGCGTAGCGTTCGGCCACCGGGTCGGAAAACTCGAATTCGTTACCGCGTTCTTCCGGCTGGTCTTCGAAGCCGATACTAAAGGTACGGATATCACGCTGCCCGGCCTCGGCCAGCAGCGCCACCAGCAGGCTCGAGTCAAGCCCACCCGAAAGTAAAACCCCGACCGGCACGTCGGCGATGGTAAGCCGTTTCTCGACCGCCTGCATCAGCGCATCGTGAATGGCGCCGTTCCAGTCCTCGGCCGACATCGCCACCGCCGGTCTTTGCGCCGACAGCGACCAGTAGCGCCGCTCCTTCAGCTTGCCGTCCGGGGTTATCTGCATAGTAAAGGCCGGGCGACACTTCTTGATCGTCTTGATCAGCGTGCGAGGAGCCGGGATAACCGCGTGCAGGCTCAGTTGGTGGTGCAATCCAACCTTATCGATATCGGTGGCGAACAAGCCGGTGGCCAATAAAGCCTGCGGGTTTGATGCAAAATAAAACCCACCGGGTGTGCGCGCATAATACAGCGGCTTGATACCCATACGATCACGCGCCAGCAACAGGGATTGCCGTTGCTTGTCCCAGATGGCAAAGGCAAACATGCCGTGCAGGCGCTCGACAAAATCCGCGCCCCAACAGGCGTAGGCGTTAACGATCACTTCGGTGTCGCTGTGCGAATTGAATTGGTAGCCCTTGCCGATCAGGAGTTCGCGCAGCTCGGGATAATTATAAATCGTGCCGTTGAATACAATGCAAAAACGGCCGCTGCTGTCGTGCATGGGCTGGTGCCCGGCGGGCGACAAATCGATGATCGACAGGCGCCGGTGGCCGAGCATTACCGGGCCATCGTAAAATTCCTCCTGATCGTCGGGACCGCGGCGCGCGACCTTTGCCGACATGATTTTTGCATGCTCGGGACTAATCGTTTTGCCGTCGAAACTAAGGGCACCATACAAGCCGCACATATAACCTCACTAAGACATTCGATGCATGCAAACCAGGGCTCCGGAGATCATTGCACCCTATTCCGAAAGTCCTTATACTGCGCCGCGTGTAACGGGCATGGGCAAGCAGGCACCAGGGCCACGTATTCTAAACGTTTATAATCGGGAGTCATCAATGAATCCATTAAAATCTATTACGGGTACGATAATTTCCGGCTTTGTACTAGCCGTCGTGCTGATGTTCGTCCTGGGTACGACCGGTACGGTTAACCCCTGGCAATTCTGGGTATGGATGCACGTTCTAGCCGGCATCACCTGGGTAGGCTTACTCTACTATTTCAACTTTATTCAGGTTCCCGGCGTCGCCAAAGCACTTTCCGAAGCCGACGGCGGCGGCCCTGGACCGGCCGCGATCAACAAATATGTTGCTCCCCCTGCGCTGTTCTGGTTCCGCTGGGCCGCGATCGGGACCTGGCTTACCGGTGCAATGGCGCTCGAAGCCATGCATTTTCCTGAAGGTTCCGGCTTCGTCGCCGCTTTCACATTCGAAGAGGGCTACCGCGCGATTGGCATGGGCGCATGGCTCGGCAGCATTATGCTGTTCAACGTCTGGGTGTTGATCTGGCCCAACCAGAAGAAAATTCTCGGCCTCGATGGTCAGACCCATGACGCGGCGGTAATTGCCAAGGCCAAAACCGTTGCCTTGATGGCCTCGCGCACCAATACGCTGTTGTCGATTCCGATGCTGTACGGAATGACCGCGCAGGGACACGGCATGCTGTTTTAAGCGGCGGTTTTTCCGTATATCTCGAAAACCCCGCCCAGGCGGGGTTTTTTTTTGCCTTAAAAGCTTGAAATCGCCGTAAATCACTGTATGTTTAATCGCTTTTTTCACGCCAAAGCCGATGTCAGATCATCTTGTTCATGCCTATCAGTCCCTGCCGGTGAGTTTCACTCGCGGCGACGGCTGTTACCTCTGGGATAGCGCAGGCAAGCAATACCTGGATGCACTCAGCGGCATCTCGGTTACCAATCTCGGGCATAATCTACCGGCGCTTACCGCCGCGCTGCAGGAACAGGCCGCCACTCTACTCCACACTTCGAACCTGTATTCGATTGCCTGGCAGCAGAAGTTGGCAGATCTGTTGTGCGCCAGCGCGCAAATGGAGCGGGTATTTTTTGCCAATTCGGGAGCCGAAGCCAACGAGGCCGCCATCAAGCTGGCGCGTCTTTACGGTCATCAACAGGGCATCGACAATCCATAAATCGTCGTCATGCAAAACGCCTTCCACGGCCGTACGATGGCGACTCTGAGCGCCACCGGCAATCGCAAGGTGCAAGCGGGTTTCGAGCCGCTGGTTGCGGGTTTCGTGCGCGCGCCCTTTAACGACATCGGCGCGATCGAGGCGATCGCCAAAAACAATCGCAATGTGGCCGCGATTCTGGTCGAACCGGTACAGGGCGAGGCCGGCATCGTGATTCCGGACAGCGGCTATCTGCAGGCACTTAGAAAGATATGCAACCGGAACGACTGGTTATTGATGCTGGATGAAGTCCAGACCGGCATGGGGCGCAGCGGCAAGCTGTTTGCCCGCCAGCATGAAGCGATCATACCCGATGTCATGACTCTGGCCAAGGCGCTCGGTAACGGCGTACCTATCGGCGCCTGTGTCTGCGCGGGCGTTGCGACCGACGTCATCCAACCCGGCAAACATGGTTCCACCTTCGGCGGTAACCCGCTGGCCTGCCGCGCCGCCTACACGGTGCTCGACTATATGATTGAAAACGGGATTGCGGAGCAAGCGGCTGAACGCGGGACACAATTGTTCGAAGCACTGCAACTGGGGCTTGCCGATAACGTCCAGGTCGCGGCCATGCGCCATCTCGGACTGTTACTGGCGGTGGAGCTGAAACAGCCCTGCCAGGCTCTGGTAAGTCTGGCGCTGGAGCAGGGTTTGCTGATCAACGTTACCGCCGATAACGTGCTGCGCCTGCTGCCACCCCTGATCATGAATCAGGCGCAGACTGCAGAGCTTGCCGCCAAGCTGATCGACTGCATTAGTCATTTTACCGGATAGCGCCATGTCAACCCGACATTTTCTGAGCCTGCTGGATTTTACCAGCGACGAGTTACGAGCATTGATCGCACAGGCGATCGATGTCAAAAAAAAACTGCAACAGGGTATTTCTCATACTCCGCTCAGCGGCAAGCTACTGGCAATGATTTTTGAAAAATCGTCGACCAGGACACGAGTCTCCTTCGAAGCCGGCATGTATCAACTGGGTGGGCAGGCCATGTTTTTATCGCCACGCGACAGCCATCTGGGACGTGGCGAGCCGATAGAAGACAGCGCTCGAGTTATCTCCAGCATGGTCGACGGCATCCTGATTCGCACCTTTGGTCACGATCGCATCGAAACCCTGGCACAGAATTCGCGGGTGCCCGTTATCAACGGCCTCAGCGATTGGCTGCATCCCTGCCAGTTGCTGGCGGATATGCAAACCTGGTTCGAGCATCGCGGGGACATAGCCGGCGCCAGCGTCGCCTGGATAGGCGACGGCAACAATATGTGTCACTCTTACATCAATGCGGCGATCCGCTTCGACTTCAAGCTGCAAATCGCCTGTCCCGCCGAACACCAACCCGACCCGGCCTTGCTCGCGTCGGGCGGCGACCGGGTTGCGCTGCACCAAACCGCAGTCGATGCCGCCAGGCAGGCGGATCTGGTGGTTACCGATGTTTGGGCCAGCATGGGCCAGGAAGAGGAACAGGGGCAGCGCCTCGAAACCTTCGCCAGCTATCAGGTAAACCGTGAAGTCATGGCACAGGCCAATAGCGATGCGTTATTTATGCACTGCCTGCCGGCTCATCGCGGTGAAGAGGTAACCACTGAGGTACTGGATAGTTCGCAATCGGTTATCTGGCAAGAAGCGGAAAACCGCCTGCACGCACAAAAGGCGCTCCTGGAAGCCCTGCTTAAACCGACAGCTTAGCCTTCCAGCACTTCGAGCCGGTTGCGGCCGCGTTCCGAGGCAAGCTTCAACGCGGTGTCCACCCTTCCCAGTAGTTCGCGCGACGGCGAGCCTGGGGCTACGATTTGACTACCGAGGCCGACGCTCGTAGTCAGGTAGGGCCCAGCACGCGATTTGGCATGTTCGATTTTTTTCTGCGCCAGTTCCTGCATGATACTGTGCGAAATCCGACGTGCGTTTTCACAGCTCACTCCGGGCAGCAACAACGCGAACTCGGCGCCTTGCAGGCGCGCCACCATCTGGCTTTGATGTGAAATCTGCTGGCTTAGCATGCTGGCGATCTGGCGCAAGCAACGGTCGCCGACCTCCTGCCCGTAGTAGGCGTTGAATTCATGATAGTAATCGATGTTCAGTTTAATCAGTGACACCTGCACATTGTTGCCCTGAAACTGGCGCCAGACATCTGCCAGTTGAACGCGAAAAGCCCGGTAGTTCGAGATACCGGTCAGTTCATCGGTGGTCGAGATTTTTTCCAGTGCCTTGTTGCTTTGTGACACCGATTCGAGCAAGCGTTGCAAATCCTCGATCAGCGTCTCGTTGTCATAACGATAATACAAAGCGTCGTTGACCAGTTCATTCATTCGCTTGACGCTGATCCAGCCGGCGATCATGAAAAATATATACAGGCAGCTAAGCACGTAACTGACGGAATTATTTTGCAGAAACAACCAGACCGTCACCGGCAGCATGATTGTTACCATGTAGGAAATATAGACGCGAAACGAGGTCGACAAATAGGCGATCGCACCCGCGCACATGGTCAGCAGCATCGAATGCAGAATGATTTGTACATTGGTCGTAATATAGGGCATTAACAGCGCAGCGCCGCAACCCAGCATCAAACCCGTGGCGATAACACCGACAAAAAATCGATTATGCCAATACTGGTAGGGGAAGTAGGACTTGTTTTGAAGTCCCAAAAACTGCTGTAAAACCCGCCACCGCAGCAACATAACCAGGCACAACAAAACAAACCAGCCGACAACCCAGCGTTCGCGACCCTGTATCGCCAGTTCCACGTAGGCCAGCGCCGAGGCCAACAGCGAAACCAACAAAGTGATGAAAATACCGACACGAAAACGGTGGTAAAGAAAAGCGACAAGTTCCTGTTGTTGCAGTTGGTGACTACTGACTGGTTGTGTTTCGTCGTTGATCTCGTATTCCCTTTGTAGTCCATGTTCGGGTAACTCTGCAAAAGTCATCCTGGCTTAGCAAAGCATGAAAAACGCAACTGCGATTACGCGTCTTTCTTCATTTTCCAATCGCTTACGCGATCGAAAAATGGCGGCACGTCCCGGTGCCGCTGGAATCTCTGCATTTTGCAGTGATTCCTTAGCTACAACGAATGTAATATAGTTTGTTCCGAGTTTAGCGGATATCGGCAGACATGAGCAATACGCAGGAATACGTGCAGTGGTTTCGGGCTGCGGCACCTTATATTAAGGCGCATCGCAAAAAAACCATGGTCATGATGGTTTCGGACGAAGTGATTTATTCAGACCGATTTATCGGCGTGGTGCACGATATCGCGCTACTGAATCATCTTGGCATCAAACTGGTCATCCTGCTAGGCAGCCGCAGCCGCATCGATAAGCACCTGGCCGCCAACCAGATGGAACCCAGATTTCATAACAATGTCCGGATAACCGATTCCGAGACCATGCCGCTCGTGGTGCAGGCCATCAACGAGGTCAAGACGTATTTTGAATCGCAGCTCTCGATGGGATTGCCGAATACCCCGATGTCGGGCTCCGAAATTTCAATGATCGGAGGGAATTTCGTTATCGGCATGCCCTTGGGCGTGATCGACGGCATCGACATGCAGCATTCGGGCAGGGTGCGCGTCATCAAACACGAGGCGATAAAGGATCTGCTGGCACTCAATCATGTCGTGTTGTTGTCGAATCTGGGCTATTCGCGTACCGGGGAAGTATTTAATTTACCCACCGAGGAACTCGCCGCTGAAGTGGCGTGTGCACTCAAGGCCGATAAGCTCGTTTTCGTGCAGCGGGAGCCCGCCGATGCGAATCGCCGGGCGAGTACGCTGTCCACCAGCCAGTGCGAGGAGTTACTGGCGCAGGCCGACACACCGGAAGATTTGAAACATATGCTGCAACTGGCGATTTTGGCGATTCAGGAGCAGGTCAAACGTGTGCATATTATCGATCAGCAGGTCGATGGCGGATTATTACTGGAATTATTCAGCCGCGACGGTTACGGCATCATGGTGACCAATCTTTTCTACGAGGGTAGCCGGGCCGCCAATATAGATGACATCGGCGGCATCCTGAGCCTGATCGAACCGCTCGAAGCCAGCGGCGTGCTGGTAGTCAGGTCGCGCGAGCAAATGGAACTCGAAATCCGCCATTTTCAGGTGATCGAAAAAGACGGCATGATCATCGCCTGCATCGCCTGCATACCGGACTCGACCGATGGTATCGCCGAAGTCGCCTGTCTCGCGGTGCACGATGAATATCGGCGCGCGGGTCTCGGCAATGAGCTGCTACAGGTGGCCGAATCCCAGGCGTTGAAAAATGGAATCTCGCGGCTTTACACTCTGACCACGCGCAGTTCGCACTGGTTCATCGAGCACGGTTTCAGCGAAAACCGGGACTTTAACCTGCCCGCCGGAAAGCGCGCAAGCTATAATGCCGAACGCGGTTCCAAAATTCTGACGAAATCGATTTAATGCCTTACGATCTGAGCGATTACCTGGTTATCGGCGTATCTTCACGCGCCCTGTTCGATCTCAGCCTGGAAAACGAGATTTACGAAAACGAAGGCCTCGAAGCCTATTGCCGCTACCAGCTCGAACATGAAAACGACGTGCTGAAACCGGGCACCGGCTTTGCCCTGATCGAGGCAATACTTCATATTAACGATATCGATACCAAGCTGCGGCGTACCGAGGTCGTAATCATTTCGCGCAACTCGGCCGATACCAGTCTGCGCATTTCAAATTCGATCGACAATTACAACCTCGACATTACCCGCGCGGCTTTTACCGGCGGCGAGCCGGTGGCCAAGTATCTGAGCGCCTTCGAAGTCGATCTCTTTCTGTCGGCAACCGAAGAAGATGTCCAGGCCGCGGTTGAATCAGACGTCGCCGCGGGTTTGATATACGATGGTCCCTCCCATAACCCTGCGGATCCGCTGCAACAAATCAGGATTGCTTTCGATGGCGATGCGGTACTGTTTTCCAAGGAATCGGAAATGATTTACCAGCAGCAGGGGCTCGAAGCCTTCATCGAACACGAAAAAGAAAATGCGCAACAGCCGCTGCCCGAAGGCCCGTTCGCCAAGTTGTTGAAAACCCTGTCCTTCCTGCAATTTGACCTGGACAACAATAGCGGCCAGGGTCCGCCGCCGCTGCGTACGGCGCTGGTAACCGCCCGCAACAGCCCCGCGCATGAAAGGGTGATCCGGACGCTGCGAACCTGGAATGTCCGCATCGACGAAACCTTCTTCCTCGGGGGCGTTCCCAAGCACAAGATTCTGGAATCATTTTCCCCGCATATTTTCTTCGATGATCAGCATCAGCACTGTGAAGGCGCGGCGCGGGTGGTTCCCACAGCGCGGGTGCCGCACCGCGACGACGAAACAAAAACGGCCTGATTATCAGGCCGTTTGTTGATTCGCTTAGGTTTTGGGACGATCAATCGTCGCGGCGCTGCTTCTCCAGGCGTTCATGCTTTTCCTGGGCCTCGACGGTCAGGGTGGCAATCGGCCTCGCTTCCAGCCGAAACAACCCGATCTCTTCGCCGGTGTCGTCACAGTAGCCATAGGTGCCGTCGGCAACCCGGGAAAGCGCCGAATCGATCTTGTTGACCAGCTTGCGATAGCGGTCGCGCGTACGCAGCTCTAGCGCGGCATCGGTTTCGAGCGAAGCTCGATCGTTGATATCGGGCTCTTGCCAGTTCTCTTCTTTTAGATGCGAAATCGTGTTTTCGGATTCTTGCAACAGCTCGGCACGCCAGCACAGTAATTTCTGGCGAAAGTACTCCAGGTGCTGGGGCGACATGTAATCTTCATTCGGGGACGGTTTGTAGCCCTCGGGTAATTCTATTGTCATAGATAGGCGCTCCGGTGATGACCATTAACAATAAAAGGCGGGCAGTATAGGGACGTTTTTTCGGTTCAGCAAGTCACCATACGATTTTTTTTCAGGCCTATGGTTTTACGGAGATAATGCGGCAGTTTGCCCGGCACTAGCGTCGTGATTCCACCAGCTTGATCGCAGCCAAAAGCGGCGGAATTAATCAGCTGCGGCCTGCAACTATGCTTACGCTTTTGCGTTTTATCGCTATAATCATAGACTTATCCGAAACGCAAAGATCATCTACTATCCCCTGAACCTATGTTCTCATTACGCCTGATTATTCTACTGGCTGTAGTCGCAGTTTTGCTTTGGCTACTAAAGCGGTTATTTAGCGCCGAGCCCGAACCCGAACAGCTGGATGCGAAAAAAACCGAAAATATGCACCAATGCAAGTATTGCGGCGTGCACGTGCCCGAATCGACAGTATTGTCGGTCAACAACGAACCCTATTGCTGTCAAGAACATGCAGACCTTGACCAGCACTAGTCCGCTGCCGAGCGGTTACCGCCCGAGATCCACTAACTGGACCTCGGTGCGCTTGCTAAATGTTTATCGCCTGGGGCTGGCGACGATATTTTTTGCCCAGAGTTTCATCGATCCGTCCCCCTTACTCAACATCGTATACCTCCCGCTTTATTCCTGGACCAGCTTCGCGTTCCTGCTGCTGGCCATGATCTGGATCGTCGCGGCCTGGATCGAACGCCGCGGATTCCAAAAACAAGTAACCCTGCAGATATACAGCGACATGGTTATTATCATCTTGCTGATGCACGCCTGCGGTGGCATCTCCAGCGGGCTTGGCATGTTATTGATTGTTTCGATAGCGGTCTCGGGGTTACTGACCGAACAGACTCTGGCCACCTTATTCGCCTCGCTGGCGGCGCTCGGGCTGCTGGCCGAGCATATATATTCGATCACCCACCTGCCCGCGTACACCGGAACCTCCACCCAGGTGGGAATTCTCGGCGCGGGCCTTATTGCCACTGCGGTCATCACCCACAACTTAATGATGCGAGTACGCAGCAGCGAACAGTTGATACAGCAACGCGAGCGCGACGTAGCCTTACTATCGGCCCTGAATCAGGAAATTATCGAGAACCTGCAGGCCGGCGTTATAGTGCTCGGCCGCAACGACCAGATTCGTCATATAAACCAGGCCGCCCTGGACATCTTACATCTCTCCAATATCAAGTCGATTTCGCTGCATAAAGACTTTCCTAAAATATTGTCCGCACTGCAATCCTGGCGCGACGATGCGGCCGATGCTGCGCCTGCCGACGCCGGCATCGATGATATACAAATCAGTTTCCGCGAACTGCAAAGTGAAGGTCGGCCCAATACGATGATTTTCCTCAACGACGTATCCTCGATTCGCGACAGCATGCATCAGGCCAAGCTGGCCTCGCTCGGCCATCTGACCGCGAGCATCGCGCATGAGATCCGCAATCCGCTGGGCGCGATTTCTTACGCGGCCGAACTACTCCATGAAAACGACGGGCTGGCCGAGGCGGATGCACGCATGGTCGAAATCATCAATCAACACACGCTGCGCATCAATAACATTATTGAAGATATCCTGAAAATCTCGCGTGATAATCCTACCGTCAGGGGGCCCATTGATCTGAAAGTCTGGCTACCCGGCTTCATCAATGACTTTTGCCAATCCGGACTGGTCAAGCCCGAGATATTCGAACTCGAATTTGACGTGGAACATCCGCTGATGCAGTTCGACACCGGCCACCTGGCGCAAATTCTGACTAATCTGTGCAACAATGCCGTTGTCCACGGCGACAGCGATGCGCCGATAACCATACGGGTTTTCTCTACCGAGGCTTATGCACTCTGCATCGAGGTCGCCGATCGCGGACCCGGCGTGAATGCCGATATCCTGGATCAGATTTTCGAACCCTTTTACACTACCAGCCACGAGGGATCGGGTCTGGGATTGTATATTTGCGGGCAGCTGAGCGAGCTCAACAATGCATTTATCACTGCCCGGGCCAACCGCTATAATGGCACCAGTTTTATACTACAGATGACGTCACTTGCGACCGAACTGGATGCCAGGGAAAATACATGACAAGGCAACGCGTATTAATCGTCGACGACGAACCCGATATCCGGGAACTGCTCGAAATAACGCTGTTGCGCATGGGGCTCGAAACCCGCAGCGCGGAAGACTATAGCGACGCCACGCGTCTGCTGCACGATGAATCCTTCGATTTATGCCTGACCGATATGAATCTGCCCGATGGCGACGGCATCGCGCTGGTCGAACACATCCAGCAACACTGTCCGGATACGCCAACCGCAGTGATCACCGCCCACGGCAGCATCGATCTTGCGATCAAAGCTATGAAGTACGGCGCCTTTGATTTCGTCTCCAAACCGGTCTCGCTGGAAACCCTGCGTAACCTCGTGGACAAGGCGCTGACCCTGCCGAGTTCGCCCCAGATTGCCAGCGATCCGGCGGATACCAAATACCAGATCATCGGCGATTCGGATGTGATGCAGGAATTGAAGCGCTCGATTACCAAATTCGCGCGCAGTCAGGCGCCGGTGTTTATCTGCGGTGCTTCGGGCACGGGTAAGGAACTGGTGGCGCGGCAAATACATTTACAAGGCTCCCGCGCCGGGGCTGCATTCGTTGCGGTAAACTGTGGCGCCATCCCGTCCGAGTTAATGGAGAGCGAGCTGTTCGGGCATTTGAAGGGCAGCTTTACCGGCGCCACCAGCGATAACGAAGGCTTGTTCAAAGTGGCCAACGGCGGCACCTTATTCCTCGACGAAATCGCGGATTTGCCGCTGGCGATGCAAGTCAAGCTATTACGCGTAATCCAGGAAAAATCGATCCGCGCGGTCGGTGCGCAACTGGAGGAATCGATCGATGTGCGAATTATCAGCGCCTCGCACCGGGACCTCGAATCGATGGTGGCGGAAGGCGCATTTCGCCAGGATCTTTACTACCGCATCAACGTTATCGGGGTCACGGTCAGTTGGTCGATTTCCTGATCGAAAAGCATAACTACAACCACGCCAGCCAGGTAAAGATCAACGATCCGGCGCTGCAAGCGCTGCGGAGCTATACTTTCCCGGGTAACGTACGCGAGCTCGAAAACATACTGGAGCGCGCGCTGGCGTTATGCGAGAACGAAACCATCGAGATCGACGACTTGCAACTGCCTGAAATCGCCGCGAGCGCTGAAAACAAGCAGCAAAGTTTGGGCGAGATGACGGAAAATCTGGAGAAAGCGCATATTATGAGCGCGCTCGAAGACCATCGCTGGAATCAGTCGGCAACCGCACGCACACTGGGGCTGACGCTGCGCCAATTACGCTATCGAATCGACAAACTCAAGCTGAAAAAGGTATGATTCGAAGCGGGTTCGGGCAGATGTATGACATTCAATGTTAAATCTTGACAATATTGTCACTAAATTACCGTTTGCATTTCGCTGAGATATGAACCAAGAAACATAAGCCTTTGTTTTGTTTGTCCTTTTCATAAACAGGTAAAGTTGGCATCACGATTGCTTATTATATCTACATGAAACGGCGTTAGGTCGATTTCAAGATTGCTTTAAAACTTTTTGAATAGAGGAAATTCCAAATGAAGAAACAACAATCTGGTTTTACACTGATCGAACTGATGATCGTTGTAGCAATTATCGGCATTCTGGCCGCGATCGCTATCCCGCAATATGCTGATTATACCCAGCGTACTAAAGTTTCCGGTGCTATGGCTGGTGCTGCCGGCTACAAGACTCAGGTCGCTCTGTGTATGCAGACTCTGGGAGCAGCGACAAACTGTGCCCATGCCTGCAACGGTATCTCCGCCGCTATCACTGCTACCGATGTCATCGAGTATGTTAGTGCGCTGTCAGTTGCCGCTGGCGTTATCACTATTACTACCGAAGGCGTTGATTCAGCCACTAATCCAATGTCTCTGACCCTGACTCCTAGCACTACAGTCGGACAGGCTGCAGTCAACTGGACACTGTCCGGTACCGGTTGTAGTTCTGTTGCTGCCACAGCAGGCCGTGGTATCAACTGTGCCCCGTAACATCTAACCGACGTTACATGGTTTAAAAACAGGCTCTTCGGAGCCTGTTTTTTTTGCCTGTCTGGTGGAAGCGGGTCTAGTGAGCTTACCGCGCAACCGGATATAGTCAAACACTATGCCTGGACCGCAAAACACTGCCCTCGCCTCTGCTTGCCCACCGCATAAAATCACCCACCGCCTCGAAAGCCTATACAAAACATACCTGATATTCTGCTGAATTTTAATGATTGCGTCCGCCAGCTAAAGCGATCTGCTGGAACGCGTCTTATGGGTATTGGTAAACGTCTCAAAGATGAACTCGACCGTGATATACGCCGGTCGAGTCACGGACCAGAAGCCGATGATTCCATGCTAATTTCCATCCGTGTCTAGCCTCGATCTGACAATCTCTGTTAAAAAATGTCAATTTTGTCAAACTGGCAACCCCCTACATAGAAACCGATATAAATGTGAATTATAACTCTTTGTTTTAATTAATTTTTTAACAATTGGCGGATTGGCACAGGCATTGCTACAGTTATATAGCTGTATGAAACAAGTCGTTTCCAGACTGAACTTAATCTATCAATTTCAGGGGAAGTTAAAATGAAACAGCAACAAACAGGTTTCACCTTGATCGAACTGATGATCGCGGTCGCAATCATCGGAATTCTGGCGGCCATCGCGATACCGCAGTATACCGACTATACGCAGCGAACCATGGTTGCAGGCGCAATCTCTGGCACTTCGGGTTACAAATCTCAGGTTGCGTTGTGCATGCAAACCTTGGGAACACCGACCAACTGCGCCCATAATACCAACGGCATCGCGGATACAATCGGCGCCACCGGAACCGTTGAATATGTGGCCAGTTTGACGGTTGCGGCGGGTGTTATCGACATCACCACCGAGGGCGTAGACGGTAACAACACCCCCATGTCGATCACCTTGACGCCGAGTACGACACCGGGACAAGCCGCCGTAAACTGGACAATGTCCGGCTCCGGCTGCAGCAGCGCCGCCAACACCCTGGGTCGCGGCGTCAACTGCAGTCCCTAGTGCGCGACAAATGCTGGTTACTCGAAAGCAGGCTCTACGGAGCCTGTTTTTCGTAGCCCTGCGATCAATCTCTGAAAAACTCACGCCAGCCGGCTTTACGCATATCTGGTTGCTGCTGGTCCCAAACCGGGTAACACGGATTCGAGGTGGATTTGCAGGCACTTTCGATGCTTTATTCCCGGCGCCAGCCGATACTCACAAGTTAATTGAAGCGATTCACATAAGCGCTTGATTCAATTTAATTTATACCGAGCGCGGAATTAGGCTTGTGATACTGTGAATACCGGCTAAAATTGGATCTAGAAACTTAAACACCCGACAGACGAAATATACTCCCCGCGAGGGTTTGAGTCCGACCACCGAGTAAAGGCACCTATGGCTGCAACCAATATGAATCTCACCGGGATCGCGCGCAAACTGGTTCTCGAAAAACACCTCGCCGAAGCCGCCGCAGTCCAGGCGGTCGAGGCTGCCAACAAGGAAGACATTCAACTCACCAGTTATCTGGTGCAAAACAAGATCGTAGCGCCCCAGGTCATTGCGATGATTTCATCGCAGGAATTCGGTTTGCCGGTGTTCGATCTGAATGTCATGGATATCGAATTGGCCGCCTTCGGCCTGGTTGAAGAAAAGCTGCTTACCAAGCTCAATGCCGTACCGCTGTTCAAGCGCGGTAACCGCCTCTTTGTCGCGATTTCTAGCCCGACCAATACCCAGGCGTTGGATGAATTTAAATTTGCCACCGGCCTGTCCACCGAGGCTGTCTTGGTGCAGGAAAACCAGCTGGCCGAATTCCTCGAAAAAGCGTCCAACGCCATGGATAGCTCCATGGACGACATGCTCGACGACGATCTCGAGAATCTCGATATCGGCGGCGACGAAGAGGAAGACTCAGGGCCGAGCGCCGCCGATGTCGACGATGCGCCGGTGGTTAAATACGTCAACAAGATACTGCTCGATGCGATCAACAAGGGCGCTTCCGATATCCACTTCGAACCCTATGAAAAACGCTATCGGGTGCGCTACCGCGTCGATGGAATCCTGGCCGAGGTCGCCTCTCCGCCGATTAATATTGCCGCCAAACTGACGGCGCGCGTCAAGGTCATGTCGCGCATGGATATATCCGAGCGCCGGGTCCCGCAGGATGGCCGCATCAAGTTGAAGCTGTCGAAGAAACGCGCTATCGACTTTCGTGTCAACACCTGCCCCACTCTGTTTGGCGAGAAGGTGGTACTGCGTATTCTCGATCCGTCCAGCGCCAAACTCGGTATCGACGCCCTGGGTTACGAGCCGGAGCAAAAAGATCTTTACCTCAAGGCTCTGGCCAATCCTTACGGCATGATTCTGGTTACCGGGCCGACCGGCAGCGGTAAGACTGTTTCGCTCTATACCGGATTGAATATCCTGAACGTTCCGGAAACCAATATATCGACCGCCGAGGACCCCGCGGAAATAAATCTCGAGGGAATCAACCAGGTCAACGTCAACGACAAGGTCGGTTTGACCTTTGCCGAAGCCCTGAAGGCCTTTCTGCGCCAGGACCCGGACATCATCATGGTGGGTGAGATTCGTGACCTCGAAACGGCGAGTATTGCGATCAAGGCGGCCCAAACCGGGCACCTCGTATTATCGACTCTGCATACCAACGATGCGCCTCAAACCCTGACGCGTCTGATGAATATGGGTGTGCCGGCTTTTAATATAGCCACTTCGGTAAGCCTGATTATCGCCCAGCGTCTCGGGCGACGCCTGTGTGGCGATTGCAAAAAGCCGGACGACCTACCCAAGGAAGTGTTGCTCAAGGAAGGTTTCACCAAGGAAGATCTGGCGGAGAATTTTAAGCTTTACAAGGCGGTGGGTTGCGACAAGTGCACCGGCGGCTATAAGGGGCGCGTCGGCATCTATCAGGTCATGACAATTTCCGAGGAAACCGGGCGCTTGATCATGGGCGGCGCCAATTCCATGGATATACCCGATCAGGCCCGGAAAGAGGGGGTCGACGATTTGCGTCGCTCCGCATTGAAGAAAGTCAAGCAGGGCCTGCTCGGTCTCGAAGAAGCAAATCGCGTAACAAAGGATTAAAACATGGCAGCGAAGGCAGCAGCGGCTGAAAAAGTCGAATTCCTCTACGAAGGCACCAACCGCGGTGGCACCAAGGTCAAGGGCGAGATATTTGCGCTCAACGACGCGCTCGCCAAAAACGAGTTGCGCAAGCAGGGCATAAATCCGCTCAAGGTCAAGAAAAAACCCAAATCGCTGTTTGGCGGCGCGGCCAAGATCACGCCTTCCGATATTGCAATTTTCGCGCGCCAAATGGCGACCATGATGCAGGCGGGGGTACCGCTGGTGCAATCTTTCGAAATCATCGGTCAGGGCAATGATAAGCAAAACATGCAGAAATTAATCCTCGGCATCAAGAGCGAAGTCGAAGGCGGTGTGTCGCTGGCGGAAGCTCTGTCGAAACAACCGCTGTATTTCGACCCGCTGTTTATCAATCTGGTCAATGCCGGCGAACAATCGGGCGCACTGGAAACCATGCTCGACAAACTGGCTACTTATAAAGAGAAGGTCGAGGCGCTTAAGGCGAAGGTTAAAAAGGCCTTGTTTTACCCGATCGCGGTGCTGGTCGTCGCCTTTATCGTTACGGTTATCCTGCTGGTATTCGTGGTGCCGCAATTCCAGGATCTGTTCGATTCATTCGGCGCGGACTTGCCCGCGCTCACCTTGTTCGTCATCGGCCTGTCCGAATTCATGCAAGACTGGTGGTGGGTGATAGCCCTCGGAATTGCGGGCACCGTATATACGATAATCAGAATTAAAAAGACTTCTCCCAAAATGCAGGAAGCGTTCGACCGCATGGCGCTGAAAGCGCCGGTAGTGGGGGAGATCACTACTAAGTCGGCGATCGCACGATTTTCCCGTACACTCGAAACCATGTCGGCGGCCGGCGTGCCGCTGGTCGAAGCGATGGAATCGGTGGCCGGCGCAACCGGCAACATCATTTACCACAACGCCAGCCTGAAAATCAAAGATGAAGTGTCGCAAGGTACCCAGTTGCAGACTTCGATGCGCAATACCGGTCTGTTTCCCAATATGGCGATCCAGATGGTTTCCATCGGCGAAGAGGCGGGCTCGCTCGATGATATGCTGGCCAAGGTTGCCGATTTTTACGAAACCGAGGTCGACAACGCGGTCGACGCGCTGACCTCGCTGCTGGAACCGATCATCATGTCGGTGCTCGGCGTGCTGGTCGGCGGTCTGATCGTCGCCATGTACCTACCCATATTCAAACTGGGATCCGTGGTTTAGGGCCTAGGAAAGCTGCTTGTTCGAATCTTTTATTTCTTTGCTCGAACAGCAACCGGTATTCTATCTCGTCAGCCTGTTTGTGCTCGGAGCGGTAGTCGGCAGCTTTTTGAACGTCGTCATCTACCGTCTGCCGGTGATGATGCAGCGCGAGTGGCGACAGGATTGCCTTGAATTTCTCGAACGGCCCGCCGAGGGCGAAACGGACAGATTCAACCTGAGTAGGCCGCGCTCACGCTGCGCTAAATGCGGTCACCAAATCACCGCGTTGGAAAACATCCCGATCGTCAGCTATCTGGCGCTGGGGGGCAAGTGTTCGTCTTGCCGGACTTCTATATCCGCGCAATATCCGCTGGTGGAACTGTTTAGCGCGCTCGTTTCGGTCATCGTCGGCTGGCAACTAGGAGTTAGTCTGCAGACCGCCGCGGCGCTGTTAATGACCTGGAGTTTGATCGCGGCGAGCGGTATCGATATCGGTCATAAGTTATTGCCCGACAGTATTACGCTACCCCTGCTCTGGCTGGGAATTTTTCTGTCGTTGTTCGATGTTTATATCGACCTCGAGACCAGCGTAATCGGCGCCATGGCCGGCTATATGAGTCTGTGGAGCATATTTATACTATTCAAGCTGGTAACCGGCAAGGAAGGCATGGGCCATGGCGACTTTAAACTGCTCGCCATGCTCGGCGCCTGGCTGGGTTGGAAACCCTTGTTGGTTGTCATCCTGACATCTTCCGTGGTCGGAGCCGTGGTTGGAATCAGCATGATACTGATGCGACGGACCGAACGCAGCACCCAGATTCCCTTCGGACCTTACCTGGCCGCCGCCGGCTGGATGACGCTGCTTTGGGGTGACCAACTATTGCAATTTTATTTTTCATTATTCGGAATCTAGGCGCGGCATGTAACCATGTTTTCGGTCGGGCTAACCGGGGGTATCGCATCGGGTAAGACCACGATTAGCGATCTGTTTGCAAAACTGCAGGTGCCGGTCGTCGATACCGATATCATCAGCCGCAAGCTACTGGAGCCGGGCGAACTTGCCTATGACCAGGTTCGCGGTCACTTTGGCGCGAGTATCCTAAACGCCGAAGGTAAAATCGATCGCGCCCGCCTGCGCGAAATCGTTTTCACTAATCAGAGTGAAAAGTCATGGCTTGAAACCATGCTGCACCCGCTCATTTATCAGCGCAGTCACGATGCGATAGTTGCAAACGCCGATGCAGACTATGTGCTGGTGGTTATACCACTGCTATTCGAAACCAACTTCCAGGCGCTGGTGGATCGCATTCTGGTAGTTGACTGCCTACCGGCACAGCAAATCGAGCGTCTGGTCAGGCGCGACCATATTGACGAATCGCTGGCGCTAAAAATGCTGTCCCAGCAATTGCAAAATTCCGAGCGGATAGCCCGGGCGCACGATATCATCGACAATCGATCCGCCGAGGCCGACCTCGAATCCCAGGTCGAGATTTTACACAATCGCTATTTGGAACTGTCAAGAGTTTGAATACGGAGCGATTTCCATACTATCGGGGTCGACATGAAACCACTGTTTTCAGCTATACTTTAATGGTTTTGCATTATTTCACGAACGATGTCAGCTAAGTACCAGACTTTCGAACAACCGCTGAACGAGCGCATCCGCATGTGCCTGCGCGTCGAGACATTGATGAAGCGGTTTCATTACTTCGAGACCCTTAAGGGCGACTGGAGCGCTTACAGCGCCCTGCTGACGGTACTCGAGTTGACCTCGCTGCTCGAACGGGGTGACTTAAAGCAGGAATTGATGAAGGAGCTGGAGCGTCAGCATACGGCGCTCAAGGCTTTGGTCGAACATCAGGATATCGATCGCTCCAAACTCCACATTATTTTGAGCAAACAGAAACACGGGCTGGAGCAATTGCATAGTCTGGATGGCAAACTCGGAGAGCATTTGAAACGTGCCGACTTCCTGCTGGGTATCAAACAGCGAACCTCGATCCCGGGCGGTTCCTGCGACTTCGATTTGCCGCAGCTGCGATTCTGGTTGAATCAGGAGCACGAGCAGCGCGTCGAGGATCTACAGGAGTGGGTAGCCCCCTATTGCAAGCTGGAAAACGTGATCGAGTTGATCCTCAGGGCGATTCGAGACAGCGCCTCGGGTCGCCCGGTGGTTGCGGACAACGGTTTTTATCAGCAATCGCTGGACACCAAGCAGTCGACCCAGCTAATTCGCATCGGCGTCGATGCAAGTGCCGCGATCTATCCGGAAATCAGCGCCGGCAAACACCGCTATTCGGTGAGATTTATGCGCATCGATTCCATTGAAATGATGCCAACCCAGGTTAAGGACGACGTCGAGTTTATTCTTTCGCGCTGCGCCTTATAGCATCAAGAATCGGTCTATCGGCCGCGGGGAACGGGTAGCGTTCGATGTCTTGCGGGCCAATCCAGGAAATGGCCTGGCGTTCTCTGGCCCTGACCTCGCCGCGGTATTCATCGACACTCCAGGTATCGAGAAAAATATTTCGCTCGGGGTAGCGATGGTAGATTTGCATATAGGGTTCGGCCAGAATCACGTCAATACCTATCTCCTCGGCGAGCTCGCGCTGCAAGGCTTGCCTGGGCGACTCGTCTAATTCGAGCTTGCCTCCCGGCAACTCCCAGTAATGTTCGAGGTGCTTGCCTGCTTGGCGCTGGGCGACCAGGAACTGGCTGTGATCCGAGTTCCAGACGATGGCCGCTACGACGTGAAGGTAGGCTTCGTCGATCGACGGCGGAATATCAGCTTCGGTATTCCGCATTGATTTTTACGTAGTCATAGGATAGATCGGAAGTCCAGATACGCGCTGCCGCGTCCCCCAGGTTCAAGTTCACCCGGATGCGAATTTCCGCACGCGACATTTCAGCCTGACCCAGGGCTTCGCGGTAATCCGGATCCGGCATTCCCTGATGTAACAGGCGCACCGAGCCCAGGTAGAGGTCGACCCGCTCGGTATCAATTTGGGTCAACGGAGAACGTCCGATCGCCATGATGAATCGACCCCAGTTCGGATCAGAAGCGAATAAGGCGGTTTTGACCAGCGGAGACTCAGCGATGGTAAAGGCGATGCTGCGCGCATCGGCCTCGTCGATGGCGCCGTCGACAACGATTTCAACAAACTTGGTGGCGCCCTCGGCGTCGCGGATAATCGCCTGTGCGAGTTTTTCAAACACTGCCTGCAGCGCCTCGCAAAACGGCTCGTGATACCGGTCCACCTCCACTGTGGAGCCGCCCGTGGCAATTAATACACAGGCATCGTTAGTCGAAGTATCGCCGTCGACCGTTATCGAGTTGAAACTTCTCGCCACCATAGACTCGAGCATTTGGGTGAGACCGTCGGACTGGATTTTGGCATCGGTTGCGATAAAGCCGAGCATGGTCGCCATATTCGGTTTAATCATGCCTGAACCCTTGGCCATACCGGTAATCGACACGGTCTTACCGTCAATATCCAGTTGAACGCTAACCGCCTTGGGTAAGCTGTCAGTCGTCATTATGCCCTCGACGCCGGCAAACCAGTTGCCGGCGTCGAGTCCGGCGAGCAATTGGGGAATCGCCTGAGTTATCGATTTTACCGGTAAGGCTTCAGCAATAACCCCGGTCGAAAAAGGTAACACCTGCGTGCTGGACACCCCGGTTGCGGCGGCAACGGCCGCGCAGCAAGCGGCCGCATCTTTCAGCCCCGCAGCGCCGGTGCCGGCGTTGGCGTTACCGGAGTTGATCAGTAAATAACGGGTTGCCGGTTCATCGGACAGATGTTGCCGGCACAGCTGCACCGGGGCCGCCCTGAAATGACTTTGGGTAAACACCGCTGCCAGATTCGATTCCGCCGCTATCTCTATCAGCGTCAGATCCCTGGCCGACCGGTCGTTTTTAATACCGCAATGGGCAGCCGCCAAGCGCACTCCCTTGACGGGATGGAGTTGCGTCGGTGCCTTCAGTCCTACCGCCATAGCCGGGCTATTAGAGTTTTCCGTGGCATTGCTTGAATTTTTTACCCGAGCCGCACCAGCAGGGTTCATTGCGACCTATTTTGCGCTCCTTGCGCACGAACGGTTGCGCCGGGTCCGCGCCCGGCTGGCCGTTATCGAGCGGATTCAGCGCACTGGCGTGTTCCATGGTAATCGACGGATCCGGCTGGTGGCTCCGTTCCAGCGCTTCGACTTGCTCCTCTCCGCGAATCTGCACGCGCGTCAAAGCCTGCACTGCTTCGTACTTGATCCCGTCGAGCATGTCGGTGAACATTTCGAATGACTCGCGCTTGTACTCCTGCACCGGATTTTTTTGGGCATAACCGCGCAATCCGATGCCCTGGCGCAGGTAATCCATCGCGGCAAGGTGTTCCTTCCAGTGACGATCCAGGATCATCAGCGTTATTTCTTTTTCCGCTCGGACGATCAACTCCTCACCCAGCACCTCGACCTTGGTCTGGTATTCTCGTTCGAAATTCTCGACCATACGATCGAATATTTCTTCATCGGTGATATGGTCGTCCTGATCGAGCCAGGACTGTAGCGGGAGCTCGGCGCCGAATTCGTTTGCCAGCGCCAGTTCCAGGCCTTCGATATCCCATTGCTCGTCGAGCGAATTAACCGGCAAATGGGCACGAAATATACCTTGCAACACGTCCTTACGCATGTCGGTCACCGCTTCGGAGATGCTCTCGCTGTGCAACAAGTCGTTGCGTTGCTGATAAATCACCTTGCGTTGATCGTTGGCGACATCGTCGTATTGCAGTAACTGCTTACGAATATCGAAGTTGTGGGCCTCAACCTTGCGTTGCGCGTTTTCGATCGCCCGGCTCACCCAGGGATGCTCGATCGCCTCGCCCTCTTCCATCCCCAGTTTCTGCATCAGCCCGGCAACTTTTTCGGAGGCGAAAATTCGCATCAGGCTGTCTTCCATGGAAAGGTAGAAACGGGATGACCCCGGGTCCCCCTGGCGCCCGGAACGGCCACGCAGTTGGTTATCGATACGGCGCGACTCGTGACGTTCGGTGCCGATTATGTGCAGCCCGCCGGCCGCAATTACCTCGGCATGCCGCGACTGCCAGGCTTCGCTAAGGTCGCGGCGCTGCACCGTCTGTTCCTCGGGAATTTCCTTCAATTCCACTTCGAGATTGCCGCCGAGCACGATATCGGTACCGCGCCCGGCCATGTTGGTGGCAATCGTAACCGTACCGGGAAGACCGGCATCGGCGATAATCTTGGCTTCGCGTTCGTGTTGCTTCGCGTTCAATATCTGGTGCTTAATCTTGACCTGGTCGAGCAGCCCGGACAGATATTCAGAGGTTTCCACCGAAGTGGTGCCAACCAGTACCGGTTGGCCGCGTTTCACGCAATCCCTGATATCTTCGATGATGGAATCGAATTTTTCCCGGGTGGTCAAATAGATCAGGTCCCCCAGATCTTCTCGCACCATCGGCTGATTGGTAGGTACAACCACCACTTCCAGGCCGTAGATTTGCTGAAATTCGAAGGCTTCGGTATCCGCCGTTCCCGTCATACCGGCAAGCTTGTTGTAAAGCCTGAAATAGTTCTGGAAGGTAATCGAGGCGACGGTCTGATTTTCGTGCTGAATTCTAACCCCTTCCTTGGCCTCGATTGCCTGATGCAGGCCTTCGGACCAGCGCCTGCCCGGCATGGTGCGGCCGGTAAACTCGTCGACTATGACGATCGAGTCATCCTGCACGATATAGTCGACGTCGCGGTTGAAGATGGCATGCGCGCGCAGGCCGGAATTCAAATGGTGCACCAGCGCGATATTGGCGGCATCGTATAAACTTTCGCCTTCACCAAGCAAGCCGGCCTCGAGCAACAGTTGCTCGGCCGTGTCGTGACCCGACTCGGTCAAAAAGGCTTGCTTGGATTTTTCGTCAATACTGTAATCCCCGGGCCCGTCTTCGGTCTCGACCCGGGTCAGGCGCGGGATAATGCCGTTGATGCGCGTATAAAGGTCGGAGCTGTCGCTGGCCTGTCCGGAGATGATCAACGGCGTTCGCGCTTCGTCGATCAGGATCGAGTCGACCTCGTCGACGATTGCATAATTCAGTTCGCGCTGGACCCGCTCATCCAGCGTAAAACACAGGTTGTCATGCATATAATCGAAGCCGAACTGGTTATTAGTGCCATAGGTAATATCGGCTCCGTAAGCTTCGCGCTTGGCGTCGTAGTCCATCGTGCTCAACACGACGCCGACACTCAGACCGAGGAAATTGTAAATTTCCCCCATCCACTCGGAATCACGCTCGGCCAGGTAGTCGTTTACCGTCACGATGTGCACTCCCCGGCCGCTGATAGCATTGAGATATGCCGGCAGCGTCGCGACCAGGGTCTTACCTTCGCCGGTGCGCATTTCGGTGATCTGGTTGTCGTGCAGAATCATCCCCCCGACTAGCTGTACATCGTAATGACGCATGCCTAGCGCGCGCACCGCCGCTTCTCGGCAAACGGCAAAGGCTTCATCGAGCAATTGTTCGAGGGTTTCACCCGCGTCAAAACGCTGCCTGAACTCCTGGGTTTTCTGCTTTAGTTGCGCATCGTCGAGCGCCTGTAAATCGGGCTCGAATTGATTGATTCGGGAAACACGCTGTTTAAGCTTTTTGATGATTCGGTCATTTCGACTGCCGAATACGCTTTTTATGATTTTGGACAACATCGCATGGCTGCTTTAACAGAACTGCTATCTGAGGTGGAGATTACTTGAAAGGATTCAAGCGGGACGCTGAAATAAATATCGCTCCGATCAATTCGTAGCACGAATAAATCGTACCGGATTGATTTCGCGTCCCTTTTTCAGTACTTCAAAATGTACGTGGGGACCGGTAGAACGGCCGGAGGATCCGATTTCAGCAATTTGAAAACCTTTCTCGACGGTATCGCCTACTGACACCAGCAAGCGTGAATTGTGCGCATAACGCGTGGTGTAGCCATTGCCGTGAGCTATATCGATGACATTACCGTAGCCATAGCGTTTGCCGGCATAAGTAACCACACCCTTGGCGACAGCGATCACCTCTCCGCCGAGTTTGCCGGCAAAGTCGATACCTTTGTGCATTTCACGCCGTCCCGAGAGAGGATGGGTGCGCATGCCGTAGTAGGACGAAATCCAGCCCTTGGTAATCGGTCGGCCGCTGGGCTGCACTTCCTTCTGCAAATTTTCGTCCAGCACTAGATTCTCGAGCACCACGAGCTGATTCTCTCGGCTTTCGAGTTCGGAACTCAACTGGTCGATCGCCTGTGACAGTTCATCGGGCGCCAGACCTTGGTTGGAAATAGTTTCGGGACCACCCATTGCCGGCGTATGATCGAAATCGAATTCAGCTTTGTCGATGCTGGCCATATGCACCAGCTTGCGCCCCAGTGCATCGAGACGCATTACATGCGCTTGCAGTAATCCGATGCGTGAAGACAGTGCGTCGATATCGGCATCGGCTTCTTCGCGAATATGCCTGAGTTGTACCTGCTGGCGATGCACATCCGCCTGCCATTCGTCGATTAGCGCCTGGTTATCCTGGTTCGGATTCAGGGTATAACCCAAATAGACCGAGCCCGCCATCAACAAGCCCATCATTCCGGCCAAGGTCAGCAGTTGTAACGGCTTTTTCAGATTAAGTCCGCAGATTTGGCCTCGATTCGATGACAGGAACAGTATATTCACATTTCACCTATACCGTGGCTTCCACCGGCTGTGCATAAGATATGGGCGCGGTTGACGCATCCTCGAAAGTAACCTCTTCCCAGGCCTGTTTATCTTCCAGCAGGGCCAGCAACAGTCGATTATTCAGCGCATGCCCCGATTTGTAACCGGAGAAGGCGCCGATGAGGCTGTGGCCGAGCAGGTAAAGATCGCCGATCGAATCGAGAATCTTGTGCTTGACGAACTCATTGTCGTAACGCAGTCCATCTTCGTTCAGCACCCGATAATCGTCGAGCACGATGGCGTTATCCTGATTGCCGCCCAGGGCCAGATTATTGGCGCGTAAATATTCGATATCTTTCTGAAAACCGAAGGTGCGGGCGCGACTCACTTCTTTGACGAAAGAAGTGGTTGAAAAATTGATATGGCAGGTTTGCTTTTGTTTGGTGAACAAGGGGTGGTCGAAATCGATTTCGAAACTGACCTTGAAACCGTTAAAAGGTTTGAATTCGACCCATTTGTCGCCCTCTTCAACCCGCACCGTTTTTTTGATCTTGATGAATTTTTTGGCTTGATTCTGTTCGACGATGCCGGCCGACTGGATCAGGAATACGAAGGGTCCGGAGCTGCCGTCCATTATCGGCACTTCATCGGCGCTAAGATCGATATAGGCATTGTCGATCCCGAGGCCGGCGATAGCTGAAAGCAAATGCTCGACCGTTGAAATACGGACACCTTCTGCAACCAGCGTAGTCGATAAATTGGTGTCGCCGACCTTTTCCGGGCGGGCCAGAATTTCAACCGGGTTTTCGAGATCGATCCGGCGGAACCGAATGCCGGAATCGATGGGCGCGGGGCGTAATGTCAAATATACCTTCTTCCCTGTATGCAAACCCACGCCCATGGCGCGAATTACATTTTTCAACGTGCGCTGTTTAATCAAGACCGCTCCCCAAATAATATGAATAAAAACAGATAGTTAGCTTTGGTAGTTTTTATACCGCCAACGAGCCGCAAATAATGGCTGATTTCCGCCTGAAAATCAATCCGATTCAATAGAAAGCCCCAATAAACGCCTGAAAACTCAGAAACTTTCTATACCCTAGAAACTAGCACAAATTTGCCGAATTGCATCAACCGAGACCGTGAATATGTCTTATTTTTGATTTTTGCAGCTCCAGGATGTAAGAGTGTAGTAAATTTTCCGCACTTTGGTGGATTTCTCGGAAGCGGCAACGACACAGATCGTCCTGTGTTGCCACCACCTCGAGCACCACCGGAAACACGCGCGCGTTGCTAGGCAGTCGTATCATTGCCGAAGTACGTTTGCCGACCTCGAGGCTGGTCGCGCGAAACGCTATGCCGGTGCCGCTGATATTAAGCGCTGTGAAGTTCTCGCCGGCAATCGAAACGATTACCGGACGGTCACTTTCCGGGGCGATCCGGTAGGCTTCGCGGTTATCGTTGTAACGCGCATCGAGCGCGACATCAATTGTCTTTTTCTTTTTCCAGAACAAACTCGACTCCCCGATTCCTGGCTCTGTTTTCCACATTGTCGTTGCCGACCAGCGGCAGGTAGTCAGCATAACCTGTGGCCGTCATGCGCAGCGGGTCGATCCCCTGTTCAATAAAAAACCGTAACACGGTAGTCGCGCGCACCGCCGACAATTCCCAGTTTGACGGAAAACGGGAAGTCTGGATATTACGGTCGTCGGTATGGCCGCGAATCGCGATGCGATAATCGGCATGGTCTCGAAACATTTGCCCGAGATTGGCAAATATATACCTGGCCCGATCTTTGAGCTCGACTTGACCCGAGGCGAACAGATAGCGGCCGTCAATTTGCAGAATGATCCGGTCCCCGTCAAAACTCAGATCGACGCTATCGGCGATGTCCGAATGCTCGATCATGCTGTCCATTTCGGATACCAGGGCCGGTTTTGCGCTGGTCGTCGGGACGCTAGTCGGATTCATGCCCAGCAGATCCTCGACCGCCTTTAGCGGTTCCGGGTTTCTGCCTTGGCGCGTCGCGAAATCTATGACGCTAACCTGACTGCCCTCGCCATCGACAACCTGCACCGATTCAACCAATGCCTTGTAGGCCTTGTCTTCGAAATCGGCGAGCGTGTAGAGCAGTATGAAAAACACCAGAATCAGCGTCATCATATCGGCAAAGGTGACAACCCAGGCACTGCCGCCTTCTTCACCGTCGAACATATCGCTCAGTGATCTGGCCGACATCAGCTCCGTTCCCGCAGTTTCTGCATCGGTTTGCGTTGCTTAGCCGGCACGAACGAAGATAGCTTTTCATACACCGAAAGCGGATTATTGTCCTGCAATATGCTGACCGCGCCCTGAAAAATAATCTCGAAGTTCATGACCTCCGCCAGCGTCCTGGATCGCAGTTTGCCGGCGATAGGCAAAAATATCGCCGTCGATAACAGGGTTCCATAAAACGTGGTCAGCAGTGCAATCGCCATCGCCGGCCCAAGATTGTCCGGGCTGGCCAGCAACGATAACATCTGGATCAAGCCAATTAGCGTGCCAAGCATGCCAAACGACGGTGCATACATCGCCATCTTACGAAACACGTCCTGTACGATATAGTGGCGCATTTGCATCGATTCGATTTCGGTACGCATCGCGCTGCGCAGCGTCTCTTCGTCGGCTGCGTCGGCGATCAGGGTGCATACCCGCTTCAGGAACGGCGAATTGGTCTTAACATCCATCAAACTGAGCAAACCCTTGCGGCGACTGATGGTACCGAGTTTGATCATAGTATTGATCAAATCCTGCGAATCCTGTTTCGGCGACGAAAACACGAAGTAAGCGCTTTTGAAAGCGGTCAGAACATCCCTGAACTGGAACGTCAGCAAAGTCGCCGCCATAGTGCCACCCATGACGATCATCAGTCCCGGCAGGTTTAAGAAATTGTGCACATCGCCGCCGAGAATAATCGCGGAAACGATAAGGCCAATACCGGAAATAATGCCGATTAACGAGGCAAGATCCATAATGCTCCAGCAGTACAGCGTAAACAGTGTCGCCCTATTGATCGGCAACAGGTCCCGAATCTTTAAAAGCAATGCCGCGTTACGATGCGACAGCGCGCTGCTTAGCGCTTTGATTTAAACTGACGACGATGCGATACTTTTAGCGTTTAGCGACGGAGAAGATAATGGCATCCAGGACCCGGGCATGCAGTGCCGACGAATTGCTTGAAATCATTAACCAGGCGCTCGATGAAGTCGAGGATTTACGTGCCGCGATCGAGTATGACGAAGAATTTAAGGGTGAATCGAGCATTATCGTCGAACCGGTTTCCGTCGGGCTGACCGAGCTGCTCGCGGCCCTCAACGACGATCGCTATCAACCCGGACAGGGCGACTGGATGAATTTCCTGCAAAACCTGCGCGCTATAGATCACCGCGCGGTACCTTTCTGGCCGCTGTTAAAGCTGATTATAGAAACCCACGAACAGGGTTACCAGGCCGCGGACGCCCAACTCAAGACCGAATAAAGTGCTCACGGTAATACTTCAACTCATCGATCGATTCGAGAATATCGTCCAGCGCCAGATGCGCGCCTTTTTTAACAAAGCCCGCCGCCAACTCGGGTTTCCACAAGCGCGCCAACTCCTTGAGGGTACTGACGTCGAGGTTGCGGTAGTGAAAAAACTCTTCCAATTCCGGCATCAGGCGCGCCATGAAGCGGCGATCTTGGCAAATACTGTTGCCGCACATCGGTGATTTTCCGGGAAGCACGTACTGGCGCAGAAAAGCGAGGGTTTCGCGCTCGGCATCGGCCGTGCTAGTGGTACTCTGCCTGACTCTTTCGGTAAGCCCCGAGCTGCCATGATGACTGGTATTCCATTCATCCATTGCATTCATGACGGATGACGGATGATGAATTGCGATGACCGGACCCTGCGCCAACAGGCCAAGCCTGGCGTCGGTGACCACGGTCGCTATCTCGATGATTTGGTCCTGTTGGGGATTCAGGCCGGTCATTTCGAGATCAATCCAGATCAGATTATCGTCGTGCATTATCGTCATGGCCTCCATGGTTTATATGACCGCGATATGCGCTAAACTATAGCAAGTTTTTGATGTCTGGTAGTTGAATGCATTTATTCACCACAATTTTTCTGAGTTTCGTTGCCGCCTCGGTACTCGTAGGTTTGTGGCTTAGTCAACGCCAGATCAGCCATATCCGGTCACACTATACCCGGGTGCCGGCGGCCTTTGCCGGCAAGATCGCGCTCGAGGATCACCAGCGTGCCGCCAATTACAGCTGCGCCAAATTACGAGTGGGCCGGATTTCTCTAGCCTGGGAAACGCTGTTGCTGCTGCTGTGGACGGTCGGCGGCGGCATTAATCTGATCGACCAATGGTGGTCGGGTTACGAATTCGGTGCGCTGATCAGCGGAATTGCGGTGATATTTTCAGTGCTCTTGATGTCTTCGATCCTGAATTTACCGTTTTCGCTATATCACACCTTCGTCATCGAGGAACGATTCGGTTTCAACCAGACAAGCTGGCAAACCTGGTTGCAAGATTTGATTAAATCGGCACTGCTGGTGACCGCCCTCGGGATCCCGCTGCTAGCGGCAATACTCTGGTTAATGAATCAGTCCGGCGCAAACTGGTGGCTCTATGCCTGGCTGGTGTGGATGAGTTTCAGCCTCGTCATGATCTGGGCCTGCCCGGCTTTTATCGCACCCTTGTTCAACAAGTTCAGCCCGTTGCAGGATGCGGCGCTGCGAACCCGTATCGAAAATCTGTTGCAACGTTGCGGTTTTCAAAGCCAGGGTGTATTCGTGGTCGACGGCTCCCGGCGATCGTCGCACGGCAATGCCTATTTCACCGGCTTCGGCCGTAACAAGCGTATCGTTTTCTTTGACACGCTACTGGAGTCGCTTTCCGAAGATGAAGTCGAAGCGGTGCTGGCACACGAGCTCGGACACTTCAAACGCAACCACATCAAGAAATCGCTATTACTATCCAGCGTCATGTCCCTGGCCGCGTTCGCAATACTCGCCTGGTTGATGTCTTCCGCGTGGTTTTACCATTCACTGGGGGTGGACGCGGCCTCGACGCACGCCGCGCTGTTGCTATTCATGATGATCATGCCGGTGTTCGTCTACTTCGTAAGCCCTCTGTTTTCGGCGTTATCGCGCAAACACGAATTCGAGGCCGATGAATTTGCGCATTTCAATAGTAACTACAAGGCTCTGATATCGGCACTGGTCAGCCTATATCGCGATAACGCTAGTACCTTGACGCCCGATCCAATCCACTCGATGTTCTACGATTCGCATCCACCGGCCACGATCCGCATCAATCACCTCGAAACCATTGCCGCGGACGGATCGTCCGCTTAAGCCGGTTTTTCGCCCGACGCCGCCTTTATGATTAACCATCCCCATGGCCAAGCGTCGGCTTAGCCAACAGCAAAGGAAACGAATCCAGGCGGTTCAAAACGCCAGCTCGGAGAGCGATGCACATCGACAGGGGCTGGTGGTGTCCCACCGAGGAGGTCAAATTCTGGTCGAACTCGAAGACGCGACCACGGTCGAGTGCAAGATCAAATCCAATCTCGGGACCATCGTTTGCGGGGATCGGGTAGTCATCGAAACCACCACGCTGCCGGAATATCGGGTGATCGGCATACTCGACAGAGATAACCTGCTGCAGCGCGTCGACGGTTTCGGACAGAATCGAGTGGTCGCGGCAAATGTCTCTCAGTTGTTCATCTGTTTGGCAACCTCCCCCGAACCCAATTTGTATCTGCTCGATCAATACCTGTTGTCGGCCGCGCAGCAGCAGATTGAAGCCTGTATCCTGCTCAATAAAATCGACCTTGCCGGTGCACGGCAAGATCCATTCGGACTGCGGCACATCTATCCGGCACTGGGATACCAACTGATCGAAACCAGCGTCAAAACCGGCGTCGGGATGGAGCAGTTCAAGGCGCTTTTAGCGGACCAGGTGTCGGTACTGAGCGGTGTTTCCGGAGTCGGGAAATCGTCGTTGACCAGCTGGTTGCTGCCGCGCGAGAAAATCAAAATCGCAAGCATATCCGAGGCCAACGAAGAAGGTCGTCACACTACCCACGCCAGTCGCTTATATCACTTGCCGGGCGGAGGGGATTTAATCGACACACCCGGCGTCCGCGGATTCAGCCCGTTCATCGATAACACCAGCCCGCTGGCAAATGGCTTCAGAGAAATCCGGGAATTGGCCGGTCAATGCCGCTTCCACAATTGCCGGCACCGCAACGAACCGCATTGTGCGGTCATCACCGCCGCCGGCACCGGCGCAATCGCCGAATCCCGCTATCAAAATTATCTTAAGATGCTGGAACAGGCTGCTAGTTAGCCGGCCGAGATTCCGCGCAGCTGCCGGCCGCCGACCAGGTGCATATGCAGATGGAACACTTCCTGGCAGCCGTGGCGATTGCAGTTGATAACTAGCCGATAACCGTCCTCGGCGATACCCTCTTCGGCAGCGATCTTTTGTGCGGTCAATACCAATTTACCGATCAATTCGGCTTGCTCGGGGCGGATATCATTAACCGTCGCGATCTCCTCCTTGGGGATAATCAACACATGGGTCGGCGCCTGTGGATTGATATCGCGAATCGCGATCACTGCATCGTCTTCATAAACGATATCAGCGGGTAGTTCGCGCTTTATAATCTTGGTAAACAAAGTTTCCGACATAGGTTTCCTCTATAGACTTTGATGCTAATCAATCTGCTGGCGACCGGACAATGCCCTAGACAAGGTGCCGCCATCGACAAACTCGAGCTCACCTCCGAGCGGGATACCGCGCGCCAGCCGACTGCTGATGGTTTGGTGGCGGGCAGCCATGTCGGCGATATATTGAGCGGTGATATCGCCTTCCACGGTGGCGCTGGTAGCAAGAATAACTTCCTTGACGCCACCCTGACTCAGTTGCTGCTCGAGTTCCTCCAGACCCAGTTGCCCGGGGCCGAAACCATCCAATGGCGACAGGCGTCCCTGTAACACGAAATATCTGCCTCGATAGGCCGCCGAAGATTCGACCGCGAGCACATCGGCCGGTGTTTCGACGACACAGATAGTCTGCTGCTCACGCCTGTCATCGTGGCATATTTCGCATAAGTCGGTATCGGAAAAATTACGGCATTGGCGACAGTGCCTAACGGTCTCCAGCGCATGGGTTATGGTCTCCGCGATACGCTTGGCGGCGGGCTGATCACGCTCGAGTAAATGCAGCGCCATGCGCTGCGCCGACTTTTGCCCTATCCCGGGCAGGCATTTCAAGGCCGCGATCATAGCGTCCAGACTGGAGGATGACATCGCTTAGAAAGGCAGTTTGAAACCGGGCGGTAAATTCAGTCCTGCCGTCATTTCCTGCATCGCCGCCTGATTCGCTTTTCCCACCTTGTGCACGGCATCATTGATGGCGGCTGCCACCAGGTCTTCCAGCATCTCGAGGTCTTCTTCGATCAGGCTCGGGTCGATAGTAACGCGATTGACTTCGTGGGTGCCGCGCATGACAACCTTGACCATGCCGCCGCCGGCTTCGCCGGTCACTTCCCGGTGGGCGAGTTCAGCTTGCGCTTTTTGCATGTTTTCCTGCATTTCCTGCGCTTTTTTCATCATGTCACCGAGGGCGCCTTTCATCACTTTACCTCATCATTTCCTAAGTATTGTCGATCTTGACCACGCTTTGTTCGTCGAGTTCGGCGGCAAAAACCTGCTGTAATTTGCACACCGCCGCATCTTCCCTGATCGCCTCGATAGCTGCGAGCCGTTCCTGCTCCAGCCGCCGTAGCTTTGCTTGCAGAGGAGTTTCTCCGCGGAGCGTATCCCTGGCGATCAGTTCCAGTTGCAATGATACCTCAAGTTTTTGTTCCAGGGCCTGCCTTATTTCGGATTCGATTTGGGAGTTGGCAAGTTCATGGATCTCCGGCAGCAGCCCCAGTTTCAGCTTACCCTCCCGACAGGATTCGAGCAGGCTATTGGCAACGATTTCCTGTGCCAAACCGACCAGCCCCAGACGGTAGGCGAGACCGGACCAGTCCAAAGCCGCCGGCGCCGCGCCACTGGCTTGAACCGCTTGCGGGACTACGTTTACATCCGGGTCCTCGGGTAACTCCGCGAGCGTCGGAGTCGCCGCAGAGGCGTCGTGGCCGGGAACTTCGGGATTAAACCTGGATGCGGGTCGTACCGCTGCTTCGGGACCGATCGGGGAGGCGGATTGCTCGACTGCCGCCGGCTCGGTCAGCGATTCCACTCCTCCAGCGATCGTGCGCGCATTCCCGACCGGCGTCGGGTCGGCGCTGACTGCCGCCGGTTTTGATATCGACGCTGGTTCTGGAGCAGGATGCCGCGTCGAATCTAGTTCAGGCTTTTTTTTTACCGGGTCCGCCACGAGCGTCGATTCCGCTACCGGCGAAAAAGCGATCAGGCGTAACATCAGCATCTCGAATCCGGCCGCTTCATCCGGACTGATCTGCAAATCATGCCGACCCTGCAATATGATCTGGTAATACAGCTGGACTTCTTCGGGCGACCAGGCCGCGCTGTACTGCTGTAATAATTCGAGCGGCAAATGGGTTTCGTCAATCAGCGCTGCGTCGCGCTGATACAGCGCGACCTGCTGCAACAGGCTCAGGATTTCAGCGCAGACCCGCTGATAGTCGGGATTGTGTTCGACAATCGCGCGCGCCGCGCGCAACAGGTTTGCCGCATGTTGCTGTTCCAGGGCGTCGAATAAACGCCGCAGGTAATCCCGCGATATCGAGCCCAGCATCGATTCGACCGCGGCCTGTTTGACCGCGCCGCCACCGTAGCCAATCGCCTGGTCCAGCAGGCTTAAGGCGTCTCGCATGCTGCCGTCCGCTGCGCCCGCCAGTTGCGCGAGGGCCGCCGCATCCGCTGCCACCGCTTCCTGCTCGGTTAGGAACGTCAATTGTGACAATATCTGCGAGCGGGACATGCGCTTCAGATTGAATTGCAGGCAGCGCGACAAAACGGTCACCGGAACCTTTTGCGGATCGGTGGTGGCCAACAAAAATTTTACGTGTGGCGGCGGTTCTTCGAGAGTTTTCAGCAAGGCGTTAAAGCTATGCCTGGACAACATGTGTACTTCGTCGATCAGGTAGATCTTGAAGCGGCTGCGGGTGGGCGCATATTGCACGTTGTCCAGCAGCTCGCGCATATCGTCAACCCCGGTGCGCGAGGCGGCGTCGATTTCGATTAAATCGACACTGCGGCCTTCATCGATCTCGAGACAGGAAGAGCAGCTGCCGCAGGGTTGCGAAACTATACCCTCATCACAGTTGTGCGACTTGGCAAAAATACGCGCAATCGTCGTTTTACCGACCCCGCGGGTGCCGGTAAACAGATAAGCATGATGCAGTCGATTACTGTCGAGCGCATTGACCAATGCCTGTAATACGTGCTCCTGACCGACCATTTGCTGGAAATTGGCCGGCCGCCATTTGCGCGCTAGTACCTGATAACTCATTCGGATTTAGTAGGGATAGCGTAATCAACCGAAAAACTGGAGGCGACCTGATTCAGCACACCCCCGTACCCGATGTCACCGCTACCGTTGCTCCCTTCCGGGCCTGGCGGGATTTACGGATAATCGTCACGAAGGGACCGAAGCAGGTCACCATTGCAAGAGCGAGAGTGTATAGCGAAGACCGGTGCAGTTTCAAGACGCGATTGCCGCGATTCGCTTGTCATGCTTGGTAATTAGCCTGAGAATATGGCGCGCCAACCGCAGTTAACAGAGAGTCCCCCAGAATGGGCAAGAAAAAGACCAAAGCTCCGAGTAACAACATCGCCACCAACCGCGTGGCGCGGCACGATTATTTCATCGAAGACGAAATCGAGGTCGGGTTAGTGCTGGAGGGCTGGGAGGTCAAAAGCCTGCGCGACGGCAATCTGCAGCTCAAGGAAAGTTACGTCATGGTTAAAAATGGCGAGATCTGGTTGATCGGCGCCCACATCAGCCCGCTTAACAGCGCCTCGACGCATATCAAACCGAATCCAACCCGCAGCCGAAAACTGCTCGCGCATCGACGCGAGATCGATCGCCTGGTCGGCATGGTCGAACGCAAAGGCTATACGCTGGTAGCGCTCGCGGCTTACTGGAGCCGCGGCCGCGCCAAACTGAAACTCGGCATTGCCAGGGGCAAGAAAGCCCACGACAAGCGCGCCAGTATCAAGGACCGTGACTGGAAACGCGACCAGGCCCGCATGCTCAAATCCTCCTAGTTGACGAATTTGTTTTGCGCCAATAATCTCAGTATCGACCAGGGGTTAAATCGCTTTGTCGCTAGCGCTGTAACAATGTCAATGCCGGCCCCGCGCCGCAGCCGCATCACAACATCATCGGCCACCGGACCTGGTGCGGGACGATGATGCCTCGGCGATCGTTCCTCAGTCCGATACCGGAATCTGTTCGGCCACCTGTGGTGCCGCTTCCGACAAAATGCGCCGCTGAATTTTTCCCGACGGGCCTTTTGGCAACTCCTGCATAAAGGAAATTTCGCGTGGCGCCTTGAACTTACCCAGCTTGTCGATACAAAACTCGCGTAACTCTTCGGCAGTACAGGAGCAGCCGGGTTTCAGTGCAACGCAGGCGAAAACTTCCTGCCCGTAGGCCTTATCCGCGACCGCATAAGCCGCCGCTTCGAGCACAGCCGGATGCAGATACAAGGTTTCGTCTATTTCCCGCGGGGCAATATTTTCACCGCCCTTGATAATAATTTCCTTTAACCTGCCGGTGATATAAAAATAGCCGTCAGCGTCTTGGTAGGCGAGATCACCCGTGTACAACCATCCCTCACTGGTCAGGGCCGCGCGCGTCGCCTCTGGATTTTTGTAGTACTCCTTCATCACGTTATCGCCGCGAATCATCAACTCACCGGGTTTACCGCGCGGCTGCTCACGCCCTTTTTTGTCGACGATTTTCGCTTCGTTTCCAATGGCGATGCCCGGTGAGCCATACCTAGGCCGAGCCGGCGGCATCGGATTGGAAAGAATCTGCGCGGCCGTTTCGGTAAGCCCCATGGTTTCCACGATTGGAACCGAAAACCGCTGTTCGAACTGGCGATGCATGTCGGGTGAAAGCGGGGCCGATGCCGAACGCCCGAAACGCAGGCGCGGTCTTTGCCCCGCATCGAATGGGGCTTGCTTCAGGCGTTCGGCCTGCTCCAGCAAATACGCGATGATTGTCGGTACCACGCTGAACCAGCTGCAATTCCAGTTGTCGATCAATCCCCAGAACTCGTTAACGCTAAACCGCGTAGGCATTACCACGCTACCGCCGCTGACCAGCGGTCCCATCAAAGTCACCATTTCACCGTTGATATGATATAGCTGCAATACGCATAGCGCGCGATCAGCAGCGACCAAGTCGTGCGCGACCGCGGTGTTTTCACCCCCTGCTATAACCGATCGATGGGTTAGCACTACTCCCTTGGGGCGGCCTGTGGTACCCGATGTATAAATTAGCAAGGCTTCGTCGTCGGCGTCCGGAATTACCTGCGGCGTGGCTTTCGAGGCATCGCGTTGCGGCCACAGGGGGCCGGTGTCGCGTAAAGTTTTGATCACAAGTACCGAGGCGGGAATCTTTTCCAGCAAGCGCGAAAACTTCTGTATGAATTCCTCTTCGATGAACAACACTTTGGCGTCGGAGTGGTTGATCACGTACTCCAGATTGGCTTCGCCGCTGACCGCATTCAGCGGTAATATGGTTCGCCCGGCATACATCGTGCCGAGAAACAGGATTGCGGTCCAAAGGCCGTTGTTCATCAGGAATGCGACCTTTTCTCCCTTGCCCAGTTCGAGGCCATCCAGTTTTTCCGTAACGCGTTTGGCGTAATCGGCCAGGCTGTTATAACTGAGTTGATAGTTGATTTCGGGCGCCACCAGGAACACGGCGTCGGGTTGACTTGCGGCATTGCGATCGATGATCGAAGCTACGGTATCCATTCAAATATCACCATCGTCGCCACGGATATCATGCCGCTGCCAGAATTCACCGAAGATATCGGAAACACTGGGTTCGACGGCGGGAATCGTACGCGCGATCCGGGTAATATTAAGAAAATGACGATAATTCATGTTATCGGGAATGCTGTTACCGCCCCAGGAGCCGCAGCCCATCGACAGGGAGAACGGCAAGCCGTTGTCAAAACTGCCGCCGGTCGCGAAACAATGCGCCTGGTTGACGATAACCCGACAGGTTGGCATCTCGAGACCCAAACGCATGACATGTGCATCATTGTCGGTATGTATCCCCACCGAATGTCCCTTACCTTTGAAATCGAGAATTTGTTCCACGATGGTAAAGGCGTAGTCGAAATCGCGCGCGCGGTACAGGGTAAGCACCGGACTGAGTTTTTCATCGGAAAACGGATGGTCGGCGCCAATACCGCTTTCTTCCACCATCAAGATGCTTGGTTCTTCGTCGTCGCGCGACAACCCGGCCAAGTGCGCAATCTTGTCCGCGGTTTGCGCAATCACATCGCGACTGAGATGGCCGTCGACCCATAACACATCCTGTAAGCGTTGTTTTTCTTCGCTATTCAGCAGCCAACCACCCTGCCGCTGTAAGGCCGCGACCATATCCTCATAGACGGCATCGTGAATGACGAGACTGTTTTCTGAAGAGCAACTGGTTGCATTGTCGAAGGTCTTGGAGGCGCAGATTTTGGCAGCGGCATCGGCAAGATCGGCTCCGCTGTCGACGATTACCGGGACATTGCCGGCGCCGACCCCGACCGCCGGGGTACCGCTTTCGTAGCAGGCGCGTACGTTGTTTCCTGAACCCGTCGCGACAATCAGATCGACCTGGCGCATCAACTCGTAGGTTTCGATCTTGTTGACCGGTAAATCCAGGTGCTGCACCAGCTCAGTCGGTGCGCCGACCCGGCTTAATTCGGCGTGAATCAGTTCAACCAGCTTGGCGCAGACATTCTGTCCTTTCGGCGATGGCGCCAGAATGATGGCGTTTCGCCCCTTGAGGGCATTAATGACCTTGTTAAAGGGAGTCGCCACGGGATTGGTGGAAGGCACGACGGCGCCGACGACGCCAACCGGGCGGGCAATTTCGATCAGCCCTTTGGCGGGATACTCCGCAATGACGCCGACCGTCTTTGCGCCCTGGAGATCACGTAACAGGCCCATCGTCTTGCGGTGGTTTTTACGAATTTTATCTTCGTATTTACCGATTCCTGTGTCGCCGATCGCCATTTCGGTCAACAGACAATTGTTGGTCTCATTGACGATCGCCCAGCCAACCGCGGTCACAACTTCGTCCACTTGCTGCTGGTCGAAATGTTCATACAGCTTTTGCGCGTTGCGGGCGCGAGCAATGAGCTTGCCGACCTTGTCCTGTGCTTCAGCTGTCGTCTGGAATGCCACGGTACTCCCCTCGATTTATAAACGGCGGGTCAGAAGCGCTGACCCGTCGCGGTTGAAATAAATCACTTCAGATCTCTCAACAATTCGCTTAACGCCGTCTGTCGCTCCTTCCACATCGAAATAACTTCATCACGAGACATGATGCGAACCGGTGAATTGGTCTGTTTCATCTTGCCGATGGTTTTCTTGTCCTGGAACATGACGGGTACCGATTTGGCGAGATGATCGATTACCGCCTGCGGAGTGCCCTTGGGTACCATCAGTCCGCGGAAGTTGACGCTGGAATTGTCTACCGAAATTCCCAGTTCCTTAAAGGTCGGGACATCGGGCAGGAAATCATGACGTTCGAGGTCGGCCACCGCCAGGATTTTGATGTCGGTGGCCGCACGCGCGGCATCCGACAGGTTGTTAAAACCCGCCTTGACCTGGCCTCCCTTGACCAGTTTCATCGCGCCGACACCACCTTTTCCAGGAACATATTTAAGCTTGATCCCGGCGGCTTTTTCAAACTGCAGGTGGGCGATATGATGGCCGACAAATTTACCGGCGCCGCTGACGGTTACCTTACCGGGATTACTTTTGGCGTAATCGACAAGTTCCGTGGCCGAATTGAATTGACTGTCCTTGCCGACGATTAGCACCGCCGGATCCGCACCCCAGTTACCCACCGGCTCCAGGTTGTCGACGTTGTATTTAGTATCGAAAACAATGGATTGCGCAATAAAATGCGGCACGTTGTAAGCGGCCAACATGTAGCCGTCTTTCGCGGCCTTGTCGGCAAACCAGTTCCAACCTTTACGCCCACCGGCACCCGGCTTGTTGATAACGTAAATAGGCTGGCCTACCGATACAAATCCCCCGTCTTTTTCCTTGGCGGATGCCAGGGTGGCGATGCGCGCCTGAAAATCGGTTGCGCCCCCCGGATTGTAGGCGACCATGACGCCTATCGGCCGATCCGGATATTCCGCTCTGGTAACGGTTGACAGGCCGAGCAAGACAGCTCCGCTTAGCATCGCCAGCAAGATTGCACTGGATGGTTTGAGTTTGGTTGGTTTCATTACTTCCTCCTCTCTTAGAATAAATATTGAGTCATCCCTTACTTACTGCAAATCCATGAATTAAAAAAGAATTCCGGTCGGGGTTCTGACGTTTAACCCGTTCCAGAACAGAAAATACAAGATGGCCATGAATGCCAGGGCCGCGCTCGACTTCATGATCAAAGCCTTGATGTCCGTGATTGGGCGCACGCCGTAAAGCAGCAAAATGGCCAGGAATGCAAAAAAAGAACTGACGTAAAAACCGAGGTCTTCCATCACCAACAGGAAAACCAGGCCGACCACCATCCCGGGCCAGATTTCGGCGAAATAACCGCTATCGGAACGATTGTCGTTCTTCGATGACCAGTTGGCGATTAACAGCGACACCGACATCAAGGCAAGCACCACCGCGATGATGCGCGGAAACAAGTAGGTTTCGCCATCGGTGCCGTAAAACGAAAGGAAAGCGAAAACGCTTGCCGCGATCAGGGCATAAACGGCCGCGGCCTGTTCGATATTTTTCAGATTTATCATGCTGTGGCCCTCTTTTTCATCTTGTGGCCGGCGTACACGCTATACGCGATCGAACCGACGGTGGCCAAGATTAGCACCAGGTTGATCGTGCCACTGAAGAAATAGTTAAACATGCCGTCGCCGGCTTCGCCGATTAACTTGCCCTGCAGAAAATTGTCCTCGGCAATCGGACCGAGGATGATTCCGAGCACTACCGGGGCGGGGCTGAAACCTAATTTGCTGGCGAAGTACATTATGACGCCAAGCACCATCATGATTAACACATCTGAATAACTCGACTGGATGCTATAGGTGCCGAATACGGCCAAAACCAGAATCGATGCCGCCATATAGTTGGGCGGTACCTTCATAATCCAGCCGCTGTGACGGCTCAAAAACAAGCCGATCACCAGCATGAATACCTGCGCGACGATTAGTGAATCGATGAAGGTCCATATCACTTCGCCATGCATAGTGAACAGGTCGGGACCGGGAAACAGGCCATGAATGAGCAGTCCGCCCAATAGCACCGCCGCGGTCGGACTGCCGGGGATACTCAAGGTTAGCAAGGGTACTAGCGAGGGTCCGACCATGGCGTTGTTCGCCGATTCGGCGGCGATGATTCCATCCGGTTCGCCCTGACCGAAATTCAGCGGGTTGTCGCTAGTTTTTTTAACCTGATCGTAGGCGACAAGTCCCGCAATCTGCCCCCCGGCGCCCGGGATAACGCCGACGATGGCGCCAACGAAGGATCCGATCGTCAACGCCTTGGCCCGGCGTAAATTATAATTCATCGACTGATACCATCTCGATTGGCTCAGTGCATACATGGAACCTCGGTTGCCTTTACGACATTCTTCCAGCAGGGTGAGTATCTGAGGTAACGCAAACAGACCGATTAATGCGGCGACGATATGAATTCCGCTTTCCAGATGATCGCTATAAACAAAGCGTTGCTCACCGAGCATGGGATTGTCGCCAATGGTTGAAATCGCCAATCCAAACAAGCCTGCCATCAAACCCTTCAAAACCGACTTACTGCCGATGGTACCGATTACCGTGATGCCGAGAATAGCGATCCAGAAGAGTTCGGTGGGTCCAAATTTGAGTGCCAGTTCAGCTAACGGAGGCGTAAAAAATATCAGAATCAGGATACCGAAGATGCCGCCGACAAACGAGCTGAAAAAACAAAAATGAAGTGCTTCGGAGGCCCTACCCTGGCGCGCCATTTCGTGCCCGTCCAGCGCGGTGGCGATATTGGCCGGGGCTCCGGGTACGTTTACCAGGATAGCGCTAATTGCGCCCCCGGCTACGGTCGCGGTATACATGGCGCCGAGTAAAATCAACCCGCTATCGGGTTGCATATGAAAGGTGAATGGAATGATCAACGCTACCGCCATGGTGGGACTGAGTCCGGGCAAAGCCCCTAGCATCAATCCTGCCGTGGTACCACCGAGCAGCAGCATCAGGTGATACGGCGTAAATACATTGCCAAAATAGTTGATAAAGTCCATCGTCTGGCCTCCTCAAGCTGCTTTTGTGTTATATTTATTATTTAGCTATATTATATAACTCATATATATGAGTTACTTGAGATAGATGTTGGCGCATTTCAGGGCATTTGTCAACGAATTATTGAGGAAGATATGATTCAGGCTGCCAAACCGCTTTACCGGATCGTTGAAGACCATATCAACGTACTTATCGACTCGGGACAATTGATATCAGGCGACTTAATCCCGTCTGAACCGCAGCTGGCCAGCTTGTTAGGTGTCAGCCAGGGTACCGTGAAGAAAGCGATCGATAACCTGGTTTGGGAAAACAAGCTATACCGGCATCAAGGCAAGGGAACATACGTCTCGCGGATCGATTTCAACAATAGCTTGTTCAACTACGTGTCTTACGGCGATATCGAGGGTGATAGCGTACGTATCGACAAGCAGACGACGCAACGTTATATCGAAACCGGTAACGCCGAAATCTGCAATAAGATGGGTGTCCCAGACACGACTGATCTGCTTTATATCGAACGGGTGGGTTATATCGAGAACAGGCCCGTAATGGTTGAATTCTCACGCTGGCGCGCGGATGTCCTGCCCGGACTCGAAAACGAAGATATCCACATTCCGGATTTGTTTTACGCGCTGGTGGTCGACAAATACGACGTCCCGGTGGTGCGTGCTGAGGAAACGCTGACCGCGGAAATGATTACCGAAAAAACCGCCCGCATCCTGGAAGCCGAAATGAATACACCCGTGCTGGTACTGCATCGCAAAACCTATACACGTGACAATGAAATAATCGAAATTCGGATCACCAAGGGTCGTAGCGACATGTTCAGCTACAAGACCGAAATTAAGTAACCCGGGCGAAAAAGACGGTATTAAATGCTATTAACCCGGCGACGATATATGTCGCCGGGTTAATGATCCTACTTCCAGGCGGGATCGTCGTGCTGGGTGGCTAAGAATTCGATGTATTCGCGGTTTGCCTGCTGTGCGCTGTTGTCGGCCTGCCATAGCGGCAGCGGCTGGCCGGATTCGATGCGCCGCGGCTCGACCTGCTCGTGATTAGCCGAACCGCCCTGCTCGGCATCCAGCCCGAGACTGGTCTGGCCCCCGGTCATCGCCAGGTAAACGTCGGCGAGTATGCGCGCGTCGAGCAGCGCGCCGTGCAAACTGCGGTGACTATTATCAATATCGTAGCGCTTGCATAGCGCATCGAGGTTATTCCTTTGTCCGGGATGCTTTTGGCGCGCCAAATGCAGCGTATCGAGAACTGTACAGCATTCCCGCAGCGCCGCCGCCGCCGGCTGCAGCAAGGCCAGTTCGTTGTCGAGAAAACCGACATCGAAGGCCGCATTGTGAATCACCAGTTCCGCGCCGCCGACATAGCTCAGAAAATCGTCGGCCAGTTCCGCGAAGCCTGGTTTGTCCTGCAGAAATTCATTGCTGATTCCATGCACTTCGAAGGCCCCGCTGTCGATTTCCCGCTCGGGATTCACATAGTAATGCCAATGATTCCCGGTGACTCGGCGGTTAATCAGCTCGATGCAGCCGATTTCGATGATGCGATGCCCCAGGCTAACCTCAAGCCCGGTAGTCTCCGTGTCCAATACGATTTGCCTCATGCCGAGGTCTCCGCGTCGATCGCTTCGTTCGCCAACTGATCGGCAAGCTCATTGCCTTCGACACCGGAATGACCCTTAACCCATTTCCAGTGGATATCATGGCTCGTCACTTCCTCGTCCAGCTGGCGCCAAAGGTCGAAATTTTTTACCGGTTTGCGTGCCGCCGTTTTCCAGCCATTGCGTTTCCAGTTAGCGATCCACTCGTTTATACCCTGCATGACATATTTGGAATCGGTGTTTATTTCGATCATGCAGGCGCGGTTTAGCGCGCGCAAACCTTCGATCACCGCGGTTAACTCCATGCGATTATTGGTGGTATCGGCGGCATAACCGCGCAGCGTTTTGCGCTTGCCCTGATAATTTAATACGACGCCCCAGCCACCCGGTCCCGGATTACCGCGACAGGCCCCGTCGGTATACATGACGACTTTAGTATTCATTCAGTATCTAGGGATCATACTTCATGCCGCGGCCAACACTGGGCCGGGCGATTTTGCCGGGTAGTATTTTGCGCGTCACCCAGCGATGCCGCACCGGGGTCAGGGGCGATATATTCTTACTGTATACCAGTAAATTGAGCGCCCCCAGTACCGGCAACCAGTTGCGGGTGCCCTTTTCCAGCCAGTTCAAGTGGCGCGTAATCGATGGTTTTTGGATCGGCGGCATATAGCCGACGCGGTAGAAACGGTGCTGATCGAATCCAAGCAAGCGCATCCAGTCATCGATGCGCCGAGCGGTATAAAAATGTCCGTTGAAGGGAACCTTTTCCAACCAGGATTGAAAGAAATTACGCAAGCCCCAAAGCGAGGTCGGATTGAAGTCGATAATCACCAGCTTGCCTTCGGGGATGAGTATACGGAATGCCTCCCGCAACACCGCGTGCGGTTCGCCGGTATTGGAAAGATGATGCATCAAAATTACCAGATCAACGCTGTCGGAGGCAATTGGTAGCATTGATGGGTTGGCATGTATCTTGGCCGGGAGCCGCAGGTCATCGAGCGTGAATTGGTGTTTGACGCGGCAGCTTTCCTGCAGGCGCTGTGCAATGCCCGGACAGCCGATCTGCAACGAATAATAACCAAATGTAGTCGCTAGTATGGGACTGATTCTCTGTTCCAGTTCATCGAGCAGAAATTGGCCTGATTCACCGAGATACCAGTCATCGATACTGGCAAATCCTTTGCTTTCAGTAGTTTGTTTCCAAAGTCTCATTTGAAAGTTTCAAATACGGGGTTACAATTAAACTATTCTAGCCATTAAGGCCGATCGATACTAATGTTTCTCAAACAAATGCCCCGCCACGGGGCCTGGAAAGTACTTGCCGCGTCATTGCTGGCGCTCACGCTGCCGGGCTGTGCCAACCTGGGTAATGTATCCGGTAGCGCAGACCCGGCGACTGTCGCGCTCGACCTACCGGTGACCCTGGATCTGGAATCCGATGTCGGCGCCGCTCAAGCTCAATCGTTCGATGATTTTTCGGAGGCCGCCGCAGCGCAGGGGCAACTCGCGACTGCGAACCATGATGCCGCCGGATCTGCTGCAATCGAATCGATGGCTAGGCTGGCGCTGAATATCGAGTTTGAGGCTGAGCAGGCTGAAATGATCTTGCGGCAACAACAGCTGGACGAATCAGAAGTGGTCGCCGCTATCGAGGCTTCATTGCAGGCAACCCGCAGAAAACATAACGCCTGGTTTCGGCTGCAAAGCGGTATACAACTGGTTGCAGTCGACAACCGCCGGGTGAGGGCCCAGCTCAAATGGTTCCTCGATCATCCCGGCTACCTGCAACGCGTCATGGAACGTGCGCGGCCAATACTTCCGTTCGTGCTCGACGAACTGGAACAGCGCAACCTGCCGACCGAACTGGCGCTGCTGCCGATTGTTGAATCTGCCTATCAGGCCTTCGCCTATTCTCACGGCCGCGCCTCCGGAATGTGGCAAATTATTCCATCCACGGGCCGCTTCCTCGGACTCAAGCAAAACTGGTGGTACGATGGGCGTCGCGACATCATCGAATCAACCCGCGCCGCGATCAATTACCTGGACAGTCTCGCGCGCCAGTTTAACGGTGACTGGGAACTCGCGCTGGCGGCGTACAATGCCGGGCCGGGCAAAATCCGCAGTGCCGTGCGGTACAACAAAAAACGTAAACGCGCCACGGATTTCTGGCACCTGACCCGGATACGCAAGGAAACCCGGGATTACGTACCAAAGATGTTCGCCCTCAGAGAATTATTCGCCAATCCGCACAAATACCAGCTGGATCTGGTACCGGTTAATAATGAAGTCAGTTACGAAATTGTCGAACTGGATGGACAGATTGATCTTGCTTTGGCCGCCGATCTGGCCGACATATCGATTAATCAGCTTTATCAACTGAATCCCGCCTTCAATCGCTGGGCGACAGCACCCAAGGGCCCGCATCGGCTATTACTGCCGCGCGGCAAAGCGGATCGCTTCAGACTCGAAGTCGCGAAGGTTCCTCCCGGCAAACGCGTCAACTGGGTGCGGCATAAAATAAAAACCGGTGAGACGCTGAGTGAAATCTCACGCAAGTATCGCAGCTCGGTTACGCTGATCAAACAAGTCAATAAAATTCGCGGGACCAATATTCGCGCCGGCAAGTACCTGATGATCCCGACAGCAACCAAGTCTTTGAAAACATACACGCTGAGTGCGAATTCGCGCATCGCGAGCATACAAAATACCAATCGCTCGGGCAGCAAGCAATTTCACATCGTACGTAGCGGGCAAAGCCTGTGGAGTATCTCCAAAAGATACGGCGTCACGACCCGGGCTTTGGCCAAATGGAACGCAATGGCGCCTATCGACACGCTGCGCGTTGGCCAGAAGCTGGTGGTGTGGACCAAGGGCAAACGCTCACAGACAGTCAGCATTAATCAGACACGCCCCAGTAATGCACTGCATGCGTTGCGCTACACGGTCCGCAAAGGCGATTCGCTGCACCGCATCGCAGACCGTTTCAATATCAGAGTTGCCGATATAAAGCGCTGGAATCGCGTCGGCAAATATCTGCAACCCGGCCAAAAACTCAAGCTCTACGTGGATATAACCAGCCAGTCGGGATAATGCAAAAAAGACCGTTATCAGGGCTTCAGGTTATTTGGTCGCAGGAGTTGCTTTATCGGGTACCAAGCGCCAAAATAGCCGTTTAATTATGCGACCTGAAAAGGATTCCTGAATAAGATATGAGCCTTGAAATCGACCCCAAACAGATAAAGTCTTTTTCACCGATCAATTCTTTGAATCCTGAAAACGCTCAAGAATTAATCAAAAAAATTACCGCTACGCCAGTCCAGCAAGGTCACTATATTTTCAAGAAAGGGGATGCGGAGAAAACACACGTTTACCTGCTCCAGGGGGAATTGGAACTGGTGCAGGACAAAAAGGTGGTTAAGGTGATAAAGGCCGGATCACCGGATGGTTTGCAACCTATCGGCCACGGATTTCCACGGCCGGTATCGGCCCGCGCAAAGTCAGCGGCCGTGGTCACCAAGATCAATAGCGACATGCTCGACATCATGCTCACCTGGGACCAGACCGGCAGCTACTCGGTCGAACCAGTTGACGAAGAAGACGAAGAAACCGACTGGATGACTCGAATCCTGCAAACCCGGGCTTTCCACCGCATCCCTCCGGCCAACATCCAGGCCATGTTCATGCGGATGGAATTGGTGAGCTTCAGACCCGGCGAAAAAGTCATCGAGCAGGACGACGAAGGCGACTTTTTTTACATCATTAAAGAAGGCCGCTGCCTGGTAACCCGATCCACGCCCGCCAATCCAAACGGCGTCAAGCTGGCAACGCTATCGGTAGGCGACAGTTTTGGCGAAGAGGCGTTGATTTCCGACAGCAAGCGCAATGCGACTATCACGATGCTAACCGATGGTCACCTGATGCGCCTGAACAAGGAAGACTTCAACTCACTACTTAACGAACCCCTGCTTGATTGGGTCGACTACGACGAAGGCAAGAAGCTGGTTGATGGGGGCGCGGTCTGGTTCGATGTGCGTTTGCCGACGGAATACAAAGCCAAGCATATTAAGGGCAGCATCAACATTCCGTTGATATTTCTGCGCATGAAGGCCAATTCGCTGGATACAGACAAGAAGTATGTCATTTACTGCGACACCGGTCGCCGCAGCTCAGCCGCTTCATTTCTGCTGAACGAAAAAGATATCGCTACCTATGTATTAAAGGATGGCGTCGACACCGCCGAACCAGGCGACCTTCAAACCAGCTGAGTCGAAACGCTCCGGCGGCTTAGGCTCGGCCCGAAAATCCGGGTATCAGAGCCTCGTCAATTTCGTCGATCTGCTCGGGATCCAGAAATTCCTCGGCGTAGTCCAGATAGACCCTCTCGCGGATAAATATGTCGAAAATATCCGGATCGATGTGGTCATCCTGTTTCATAAATCCCATGATCTTCAAGCACTCGGATAACTTCTTGCCCTTCTTGTAGGGACGGTCGCTAGCGGTCAAGGCCTCAAAAATATCTGCGATTGCCATAATTCGCGCCTGCACCGACATTTCGTCACGACGCAATCCGCGGGGATACCCGCTGCCATCCATTTTTTCATGATGACCGCCGGCATACTCGGGTACGTTTTGCAGGTTTTTCGGAAACGGCAACGATTCGAGCATCTTGATAGTGGCAACAATGTGATTGTTGATGACCTTGCGCTCTGCGTCATTCAGCGTACCGCGTTGAATACTGAGATTCACCACTTCGTCATCGGTCAACAGCGGCCTGTGTTGACCCGCGGCATCACTCCATTGCAATTGCGCTAAGCGCTGCACTCGTGCGATATCTTCGTCGCGCATGAATTCGCCACCGATGTTGGCCTTACCAAGAAATTCAAAATCTTGCTGCAAGCGCTGGCACTGCTGTTCAAAGTCGCGGCTCAGCTCGTCTTCGGAGCGCCCTTCGGCGTCGTTCATGCACGCCCGCAGATATTCGATCTCGGCATCACGGCGTAATATCTCGAAACGAGCTTCCAGAGCATGAATACGGTCGTAAATAGTTTCCAGCTTGGTCGATTTATCCATGACGTATTCGGGCGTTACTACCTTGCCGCAATCATGCAACCAGGCCGCGGTTTCGAGTTCGTAGCGATCCTTGTCGGTAATTTTGAACGACTTAAGCGGGCCCACTTCGGTCTGATGCGTAGCCTCGGCCAACAACATGGTCAGCACTGGAATACGGCGGCAATGCCCGCCGGTGTAAGGCGATTTATCATCGATGGCCGATGCGATCATACGAATAAACGATTCGAACAAAACCTGAAGTTCGGATATCAGACGCCGCTGGGTTAGGGCAACCGCCGCCTGGGAAGCAAGCGATTCGGCCAGCTGCTGGTCGATTGCACTGAATGCGATGACCTCACCGGATTCGATATCGCGGGCGTTTATCAGCTGCAGTACGCCGATGATTTCCTGTTCATGATCCTTCAGCGGAAAAGTCAGCATCGACTGCGTGCGGTATCCCGTGTTGCTGTCAAATTTACGCGTACCGCTAAAATCGAACCCATCTTCGTTATAGGCGTCGGCTATGTTTATCGTCTGGCCGGACAGCACGCAATGGGTAACGACGTTTCCATGGTTTTCATTGCCGTCAACAACCAACGGAATATCAGGGAATACAATCTCATTGCCCGAGGTTCCGCCCATCTGAATATCGAGCGAATCGTTGGAAATGATTTCGAAACTGAGGACAGCTTCCTGCAGGAAATAAAGCGATCCGCCGTCGGCATGGGTCAGGGATTTCGCGCCCATCATAATCAGCTCGAGCAATTTCGGAGTGTCGCTTTCTGCGGACAATGCTATCCCAATCTCGTTAAGCCGATCGATTCTATCGAGCAATTCAGACATTTAATGGTACCTGTCCCGTAGTGGGAGACTGGATAATTAAGCGCGGATCGAGCCTATTCTAGGTGAAAAATCCGGCAATTCAAATTGCTATTCTATCTCAACTTTTTAGAGCTTAGCCCTGGTAAAACAAGGCATACAATCCTATAGTTTGAAACCATCGCAATAAATTTAGGGGCCGGGGAGATTTTAAGCTGTTAACCAGTTCATGCTATTCGCGCAAACTATTGAATATTATACGATTCGGATTTCCGTTTAATCCAGTCGCATGCCTTGCAGGAAACCCAAACAATCCGTGGGGCAGCTCATAATAATTTTAACTATGGAGACGGTATGAAAACCCGTTTTTGGAGTAGCGACTGGATCGCTGGGCTGACAATTACCATCGTAGTTGTCGTATTGACACTCGGAGGTTCATTTGATGGACTCGAACGCGCTTTCTACGATTGGGGCGTTCGCTCGACCGACCGCAAACCTTCCGACAAAATTGCGATCATCGCCATCGACGATGAGAGTATCGCCAATTTTGAAAGCTGGCCGTGGCCGCGTGATTTACACGCCGCCCTGATCGATAAGCTCACCGAAGGTGGTGTCAAGGTCATTGGCCAAACGGTGCTTTTCGTGGATCCGCAACGGCAAGCCGGGATGGATCACATTCGCGATCTGATCGACTTTTTTTCCACCGCCAGTTTTGACGATGTGCCCGCGGATATCGACGCCCTCGGGGCGATGCTGGAGTTCGAGGGTAATAGCCCAGCCGTTAAAGAGATTCTCGAATTCTACCTGCAGTCCAGTATTAATACGCGCATGAGTCGGGATATCGAAACCTTGAAGTCGCGCCTGTTCGAAGCCGAGCAGGCCCTGAACTCGGATGCGATACTTGCGGAGAGTATCAAACGTTCGAAAAACGTTGTGCTGGCGGCAGTCTTCATCGAAGGCATTCCCCGAGGCAATCCCGACGCCGAACTGCCGGATTATATGTTGCAAAATTCACTGAGCGAGATTCGCGACCGGGTGGCCGCGCAAAACAAGGGTTTGTTCCCGTTTTCAACCGTGGGCGCGTTGCCGCCTATTCCCGAACTGGGCATCCATGCCGCGGCGGTTGGACATTTGAATTCGAAACCCGATTTTGACGGCAGCGTCCGCTGGGAACCGCTGGTACTTCAATACTACGACCGATTTTACCCGTCTATCTCACTGCAAATTGCCGCCAAGAGTCTGAACCTCGATGTTAACGAAATCAAAGTTAATCTGGCGGAGAGCGTCGAACTGGGTTCGTTGACAATCAAGACCGACAGTTTTCTGCAGATGAACACCTTTTACTATTCGGATAACGCCGGCGCTCCCGCCTTTCAGGTCGATTCCTACTTCGATGTTATTACCGGCAAAATTCCGCTCGAAAAATACAAAGACAAAATCGTGCTCATCGGATCAACCGCGACCGGCGTCGGCACCCCGCAGGTCACGCCAATTAATACCGCGATGGAACCGGTGTTAACCCTGGCACATTCGGTGTCGAGTATTCTGAACGAAGATTTTTTCACGGCGCCCGAATGGGGCCTGTGGGCGCAGATGGGCGCATTCCTGATGGCCATGCTTTATTTGATGCTGCTCATGCCCCGCCTCAAGGCGGGTGTCGCCTTCGTGGTCACTCTGGTGTTAGTGCTCGCGCTCGTAGCCACGCACTATGTGATGATGACGAACTATACGATGTGGGTTCAGTTGATGACACCCGGAGCCTTACTGGCCATTGGTTACCTGTTGATTACCACCAAACGTTTCCTCGTCACCGAACGCGGCAAAGCCAGATCGGATGAAGAGTCAGCCGAAAGTAATCGCATGCTGGGAATTGCGTTTCAATCTCAGGGACAACTAGATATGGCATTTGAGAAGTTTCGAAAATGCAGTCCGGTGGATGAGCAGGTGCTCGAAGCGATGTACAACCTGGCGCTCGACTTCGAACGTAAACGCCAGTTCAACAAGGTCACGTCGGTTTACCAGTACATGGCCAAACACAACAAGGGTTTCCGTGATATCGAATCGCGCATGAACCGGGCGCAGAAGATGGAAGAAACCGTAATGCTAGGCGGCAGCGGTGGTCACGCGGGCGGCACCTTGATGCTGGATGGTGACGGTATCGAAAAGCCGATGCTAGGACGCTACGAAGTCGAAAAGGAACTCGGCAAGGGTGCGATGGGGGTTGTCTACCTCGGCAGGGATCCGAAGATCAGTCGCGTGGTCGCAATCAAAACCATGGCGCTGGCGCAGGAGTTCGAGGATGACGAACTCGAAGAAGTCAAGGAACGTTTCTTCCGCGAAGCGGAAACCGCCGGACGCCTCAATCATCCCAATATCGTCACTATCTACGATGCCGGCGAAGAGCATGACCTGGCATACATCGCAATGGAGTTTCTCAAGGGGCATGACCTTGCCAGATACTGCAAGCCCGACAATTTGCTGAAAATGCGCAGCGTGCTCAGTATCGTCGCGCGCGCCGCCGAAGGACTCGATTTCGCCCATCAGCAAAACGTGGTGCATCGCGATATCAAGCCGGCGAATATCATGTACGAGCCCGAGTCGGACACGATTAAAATTACCGATTTCGGCATCGCCCGCATCACCGATTCGAGCAAAACTAAAACCGGCATGGTACTGGGTACGCCGTTTTATATGTCGCCGGAGCAACTGGCCGGTAAAAAGGTCGACGGGCGCTCGGATTTGTTTTCGCTAGGTGTGATGCTGTACCAGATGCTATCGGGATCGTTACCGTTTAAAGCGGATTCGATGGCGAGCTTGATGTTCAAAATCACCAACGACGAGGCCGCCGATGTCAGAACCATACGCGCCGAAATTCCTGAAGCATTATCGGTAGTAATCAACAAGGCGTTGACCAAAGATGCTGATCAGCGATTTCAAACGGGAGTTGAATTTGCCAATGCGCTAAAAGTGTTTTTAAAGACTTAGCCTTGGCTGTTTCATGAACTTGCAGAACAAGATAACAATAATAGGCTTGACGGATACGGGCATGGTACGCCGCAAAAACGAAGACGCTATCGGTTACGATAGCAGCTTGGGTCTGGTGGTACTCGCCGACGGCATGGGCGGACATCGGGGCGGTGAAATCGCCAGTAGCATGACCGTCGATTCCATTATCAACCTAATGCAACGGCGCCTGCCCGAAATTACCAGCGGCGATATCGACGAAACCAGCGGCTTCTCGATGGAGTCGATTTGCATTCAGGACGCCATTGTCTCTGCCAACGAACAGGTTTACGCCAACGCCGAGGCCAATCCGGAACACAAGGGTATGGGCACCACAATCGTGGTGTTACAGTTTTACAACAATTCTTTTTCGCTGGCGCATATCGGCGATTCGCGTTGCTATCGACTGCGCAGTGACAAAATGGAGCAAATTACCAAGGATCACTCACTACTCCAGGAACTCATCGATCGGGGATTTTACACTCCCGAAGAAGCTCGAAATTCGATGAACAAAAACCTGGTTACTCGCGCTTTAGGTATCGACCCCATCGTCATGCCGGACATTCAGGAGGATATAGTCCTGAAAAATGACATATATCTGCTATGTTCTGATGGACTAACCGATCTGGTTGAAGACGAAGATATATACTACACTATTAAGGAATTTAGTGCTAATCTAGAAGAAGCTGCCAAGCAATTGATTACAAAGGCAAACCAGAACGGCGGAAAGGATAATATTTCGGTAATGTTATGCCGAATTGACGATGATTTTTCGACTAAGCAGGGCTGGTTTAAAAAGTTTTCCGCTTGGTTCGATTAACGGAATACACCCAAGTAGAAAATACTCTAGAGGCTGGATAAAAACATGGTCGCAAAACTGATCACGACATCAAGCACGGGCGAGAAAACCGAGTACCAGCTGGTCAATGAAACCACTACAATTGGGCGCAAGCCGGGTAACGATATCCAAATCGATAATCTGTCGGTCAGCGGCAGGCATGCACAGGTCATTACCATACTTGAAGATTCATTCCTGGAGGATCTTGGCAGCACCAACGGCACTTATGTCAACGGCAAGCTGGTAAAAAAGCACGCGCTCGAAAACGGCGACAGTATTACCCTTGGCAAATACCAGATCGCCTATCAGAACGAATCCGGCGGCGGTGAACAGGACTTTGAACAAACCATGATCATACGTCCGGGTGAAGCGGGCATGCCCGAAGCGGCCGGCAGTAAGGAAATTGACAAATCGGTACAGAAAATCTCTGCGGCAATCGCCTCGGAAGCCGCGACCACCGCCGCTTCGCCAATGGCGAACCAGGAAGCTTGTCTGCAACTTTTAAGCGGCGCCAATGCCGGCAAGGAACTCGTATTGACCAAGGCTTTGACCACCATAGGTCAACCCGGTGTGCAGGTGGCCGCGATAACGCGTCGTCCGCAAGGATTTTTTCTGATTCACGTGGACGGTGGGCCGAACAATAGCGTACCGAAAGTAGGCGGATCGCCGATCGGATCAAACGCCCATGAACTTCAAAGCCACGACGTAATCGAAGTCGCTGGCGTAAAAATGGAATTCTATCTCAAATAATAACCATAAGATTGCTCGTCCGAACTAACCTGTGAGCACAGATGAAATTACAGCGCCTAGTCAGGTTGGTATTTAGCGCACTGATTCTGTTTATCCTGTTGATCGATACCTCGGGAATTTACAAATACCCGTTTATCAAACAGCTTGAAAACTGGACCTACGACGCCAGACTCAACTTCACACTTCCTGATTCAATCGACGACCGCGTGGTCATTGTCGATATCGATGAAAATTCGTTAGCCCAAGTCGGCCGCTGGCCCTGGGGCCGGGATAAGCTGGCCACCATCGTTGACAATTTATTCAATCACTATCAAGCCGACGTGGTGAGTTTCGATATAGTTTTCGCCGAGAAAGATAGCAGCTCCGGCCTGGAGAAATTTGAGCAACTGGCAAACACATCGCTTAAAGACGATGACCAGTATCAGCAGGCACTGGAACAAATACGGCCCAGCCTCATGCATGATGAAATATTCGCCAACAGCCTGAAAGGTAAAAACGTAGTGCTCGGGTATTACTTCAAGACGCACCTACAGGAAGGAGAGACCGGTATTACCGGGCTGTTGCCGCCGGCGCTCACTAAAATGGACGCACAATGGAGCGAACGCTTACCGATCAGCAAGGCCGTCGGTTTCGGCGGCAATCTTGAAATACTGCAGGCATCCGCCAAATCCGGCGGCTACTTCGACAACCCCTTTGTCGATGCCGACGGCGTTTTTAGACGGGTGCCGCTGGTGCAGTCTTTCGAGGGTTATCTATTTGCATCTCTGGCGCTAGCCACCGCTCAATCTCATCTCGGTGCTAGCGGTGTCGAGCTGGTGGTCGAAACCGATGGCTCCCGCGGCGGAAAGGAATACTACGCACTCGAAACCGTCAACCTCAGAAATTATCGCATACCGGTTGACGCCAATGGTGCTGTATTCGTGCCCTACCGCGGACGCAAGGGAAGCTTCCCTTACATTCCGGCACATGAGGTGCTAAACCTCGAAACCGACCCGCTGGCACTCAAGGATAAGGTAGTGCTAGTAGGCACTTCGGCCCCGGGTTTACTCGACCTGCGCTCCACCCCGGTACAAAATATATATCCTGGGGTAGAAGTACATGCGAATATCGTTTCCGGCATTCTCGACGATCGTATCAAACACAAACCCGCCTGGACGATCGGCTACGAATTCGTATTGCTGGTAGTTATCGCGGTCAGCATGGCCTTGCTACTCCCCTTGTTATCGCCGCTGCTGGCGGCAGTCGGCACGGTTGGGCTTACCGGCGTCGTGCTGGCCGGCAACTTTGTCGCCTGGAACAGCAATTTGATTTTGCCGCTGGCGAGCCCGCTGTTGCTGATCTTGCTGCTTTTCATGCTGCATATGTCGTATGGATTTTTCATCGAGTCCCGCGGTAAGCGCCAGTTGGCGCATCTATTCGGTCACTATATCCCGCCGGAACTGGTTGACGAAATGAGCGAATCCCCGGAGCAATATTCGCTCGAGGGTGAAAATCGCGAAATGACGGTTTTATTTTCGGATGTGCGCGGCTTTACCTCTATATCGGAAGGCATGGATCCAAAACAGCTAACCCAGTTAATGAACGCCCTGCTAACCCCGATGACTCGAGTGATCCACAAAAACAGGGGTACCATCGATAAATACATGGGTGACGCAATCATGTCCTTCTGGGGCGCTCCGCTGGCCGATTCCGAGCATGCCCGCCATGCACTTTACGCGGCGATGGAAATGATGGACGAACTCAAAATAATGCAGGAAGATTTTAAACAGAAAGGCTGGCCCGCGGTTAATATCGGTATCGGCCTGAACACCGGGGACATGAATGTCGGCAACATGGGATCTGAATTCCGCATGGCATATACCGTACTGGGTGACGCGGTAAATCTCGGATCCAGGCTAGAGGGTTTGACCAAGGAATACGGCGTAAATATCATCGTCAGCGAAACTACCAAGAATGCGATTCCGGAATTCGTATTTCGTGAACTGGACCTGGTACGAGTCAAAGGCAAGACTGAACCGGTTGCAATTTTTGAACCGATTGGCCACAAAAATGATCTGGAAAAATCGACAAGCTCCGAACTGACCGCTTACAAAAAAGCACTGATGAATTTTCGCGCCCAGTCCTGGGACAAAGCCGAGCTCGATTTTTTCAACTTGAACCGCGCCAATCCGCAGCGCAAACTCTACCAAGTCTACCAGAACCGTATCGCGGTTTATCGCAGCGAACCCCCGGGAGAAAACTGGGACGGCGTGTTTATTCATACGACCAAGTAGTCCGGCCCTGGCGCTACCAACAGGCGCGCAATTCCTGCGCCAGCAATTCGATACCTTTCGCCAGCTCGTCCTCGCTTTGCACAAAATTCATTCGTATGCAGCTTTCCGCATGCGCTGTCGCCGCGGACTGGCCCGGGAAAAAATACTTGCCGGGCACCACCAGCAACCCCTTGTGTTTGAGGCGTTGGTAAAGTTCGCTAGTCGTGATACCCAACTCTTCGAACCATAGCCATAAAAACATCGAGCCCTCGGGTTTGTGGATATGCAAACGCGGATCATCGACCGCCTGTTTTATCAGGCTGACCGCCAATTCGGAACGCCGCTGATAAAACGGTTTAATCAAATCGTTACACAAATTCAGCAAAACCCCATCGGCGATGAGCTGGCTGACGATATCCGCACCGAGGCCCGCCGGCGCCAGGCTGGTAATCGCAGTCATGTTAGAAAAATAGCGTATCACTTCCTCGTTGGCGATTACGATTCCGCTGCGAGCGCCCGGCAACCCCAACTTGGACAAGCTCATGCAAACGATGCAGTTGTCGTTCCAGAATGGATTAACTTCGTTGAAAATAATATTCGGGAAAGGCGTTCCATAGGCGCTGTCGATTAGCAGCGGTACATCGTGGCGCCGCGCAATTTGGTCGAGCTGCTGGCATTCGGCATCGGTTAAGACATTGCCGCTGGGATTGGTCGGGCGTGAAACGCAAATCAAGCCGACGGATTGATCGACCTGCAAATGCTCGAAATCAACCTGGTACTTGAAAAAACCATCTTCGAGAACTCGAATTCTGGCTTCCTGGCTGGTGATCAGCCCGTCCTCGATACCGACATCGCTATACCCGATGTATTCGGGTACCAATGGAATAAGCACCCGCTTCTGCAGCGACCCCGCTTTCCCGGCAAAGGAGTTGAACAAGATAAAAAAAGAACTCTGGCTACCATGGGTCAACGCAATATTTTTGCTGCTGATGTTCCAGCCGTACTGCCGTCGCAAAAAATCGGCGAGTGTTTCCAGAAAACCGGTCTTGCCCTGAGGCCCATCGTAGTTCGACAAGGTATCGATCAACCGGCCTGATGCGTGCAGCTCCGCTATCACCCGATCGAATAGTGCCTTCACTTCCGGGATAGCGGCGGGGTTACCGCCTCCCAGCATCACAACACCCGGCTGCGCCAGACCTTCGCTCAAATCATCCATTAAGTGGGTAATACCGGAGTAAGCGCGGAAGCGTTCTCCGAAATCTGAAAGAATCATCTTATCCCGTTGCAGTAATCAATAAGACGACAATTACTGACAGCATTTTAGAAAAATGCAACTGTTTTCATTAACCCGGCGATAATATATATCGCCGGGTTAATTAAGTGCTCTGACAATTCAGGATGAATTGTCCAGCGCTTCCTTATGTGTCAACATCTAGCGCAACCGAATCAGGATTATCATGCCTTACACTCACGAGCTGGAATTCAAGGTGCGCGACTACGAATGCGATATGCAGGGCGTGGTCAATAACGGTGTATATCAAAACTATCTCGAACACGCGCGTCACGAGTATTTGTTGGCGCGTGGTATCGGTTTCGCGCAGTTGACCGCAGCAGGCATCGATCTGGTGGTTGTCAGAGCGGAGCTGGATTACAAAAAGTCGCTCACCAGCAAGGATTGCTTTGTTGTGCGCAGCCGCTTGCGTCAGGCTTCCAGGATTCGCTTCGAATTCAAGCAGGAAATCTACCGCCTACCCGATGCATCACTGATGCTGTCAGCTCGGATTACCGGTACTTCGGTAAATGAAAAGGGACGCCCTTACCTGCCACAAGAACTGGCAGCGCTGTTTAGCGCCGAAGAGTAATCGGCGGACCTAACAACCGACAAAAAGAAAAGTATTCGCCCATCGTGCTTTTTGCAAAAGGATCGATTCATTCTCGGCTAGACCGCAACTTGGCGCAGATTTTGTGAACCCCCCCGGAAGAATGATTCGAGCCTATCAACCCGGCGGCATATATGGTCGCCGGGTTAATAATCGGGGTTAAGGTTCAGGTCGTCATTTGGGATTGCATGAAGCCATGGAGGCTGACAAAATAGATTTATTTTGCGGGGGCAATCATGGGTTTTTTAGCCGGTAAAAAAGCACTTATCGTCGGCATCGCCAGCAATCGATCGATCGCTTACGGGATCGCGCAGGCGATGCATCGGGAAGGCGCTGAACTCGCGTTTAGCTACGCCAACGACAAATTAAAGCCGCGGGTTGAAAAATTTGCCGCCGAGTTCGATTCCGATATCGCACTGCCCTGCGATGTCAGCGTCGATGATGACATCACCGCTCTTTTCAACCGGCTGGGAAGCCGTTGGGACTCGCTCGATGCGCTAGTGCATTCGGTTGCATTCGCGCCGCGCGAAGCGCTCGCCGGCGACTATCTGGAGAACCTCGACCGCGAAGGCTTTCGCATTGCGCACGATATCAGTTCCTATAGCCTTGCCGCGATGGCTAAGGCCGCCAGGCCGATGATGCAAAATACAAATGGCGCAATCATCACCATGACTTATCTGGGCTCGGAAAGAGCCCTGCCCAATTACAATATTATGGGTGTTGCTAAAGCCAGCCTCGAGGCGAATGTACGTTATCTATCGGCGGCGCTTGGTCCGGAAGGGATCCGGGTTAACTCAATTTCTGCAGGCCCGATCAAAACCCTGGCGTCGGCCGGTATCGGGAGTTTCAAAAAAATACTCGACGAAGTTGCAAGCAATGCGCCGTTAAGACGTAACGTGACCATTGCGGAGGTTGGCAATGCGGGTGCATTTTTGTGCTCGGATCTCGCCTCGGGAATTACGGGAGAGAACATTTACGTCGACTCCGGCTACAACATCGTCAGTATGGGGGTACCCGAGTAGCGCGAGACAATGGGGCAGATCAAAGTTCTTCCAGGGGCGTCCTGACGACGTCTGCACGCTCCGATAACATTTTCACCACGGATTGGTACTCGGCGTTGCTTTGAGCCTCTAAGAGTCCGTCAAGCGCCTTCTGATCGACATCGGCGTCATCTGACCGAATCTCAGACAATTCAACGATCACATAACGACCACCGGACAGCAAGCCGTCGTAAACGGCAGCCTCATCCGGTTTCGGCATCTTAAACGCCCGGCTGCGGATGACAGCGTCGATATCGGATTGCTGGCGTTCCACGAAACCATGGTCGTCGACCGCGACCGACCACTCCCGCGCCAAATCATCCAGTGACTGTCCCGCCACTACTGCGGCCAGTCCTGCCGCCCCGGTACTGCGGTTCTGCGCGCTTAGCCTGCTCTTGATTAACTCATCCCTGATTGCTGCCTGAACCGCTTCGAGCGGCTGCTGTTGCGGCGGCTTGAGTTCATTGAGTCGGATAAAAACGACCCGGTCACTACCCAGTTCGATGGCTTCGCTATTGAGGCCTTGCCGCAGAATGTCGCCCGAGAACGCAGCTTGACGCACCTGACTTTCCGCCGCTATTCCGGTTCCTGAGATACGGCTGAACCAGTCGCTGGTATCCAGTTTCAGATCCAGTTGTTCGGCTGCGGGCAGCAAGGAATCGGATTGCTCATAGGCCAGGTTTGCCAGATTTTCAATCAAGTCGTAAATCTGACCTTCGGCAAGCTCGGTTTTAATTTCATCTTCCAACTCGGCTTGCACCGCCTCGAAGGATTTGACTTCACCGCCGCTGACCGAATGCAATTTTATGATGTGCCAGCCGAATCCGGTTTTTACCGGCTCGCTCATTTGATCGACTTCCAGCGCGAACAATTCCGCCTCGAAAGTCTGCACCATGACCCCACGCTCGATTTCACCGAGATTTCCGCCATCGCCGGCAGAACCCGCATCCTCGGAAAACTCGACCGCCAAATCGGAAAAACTTTCACCATTGACGATGCGCTGGCGGATGTCGGTAATCCGGGCGAGCGCAGGCGCGCTGTCTTCATCGGAATTCACTTTTATCAGTATATGGCTGGCTTCTCTAAACTCCGGGCTCGAATAAGCTTGAAGATTATCCCGATAACGGGCACGCGTCTCGTCAAGCTTAACTTCGATGCTCTGCTTGATATCGTCCAGATTGATTTCGATATAGTCAATTTTGACCTGCTCCGGTGTGCGGTAGCGATCGACCTCGGCTAAATAACGTTGTTCGATTTCATCGGCGTCGATTTCAATATCCGCCGCATCGGCGCTAAAACTGACGGTTCTGATTTTACGGGTTTGGTTGCTGAGGCTGGAAAACCGCTTCCCGGTATCGGGAAGTACGAACGCGGTCGCTCGAACACCGGACTCGAACTGCCTCATGGCGCCGGTGGTCCTGAGCTCTTGTTCGAATCCGAGCGGCGAATACCCAAGCGAGCGCAGTTGCGCCTCGTAAATCGCCGTGTCGAACTGACCGTCCCGCTGGAACACGTCCATTTCTCGAATGGTTCGATTCAATTCGCTATCACCGATGCGGTAGCGTTGCTTTTGAATGTATTGCCGCAAGGCAAACTCTTCGATCAACTGATCCCGGACCTGTCCACGCAACATGCTTTCGTTGCCAAAGGATTCGGGGATGGCGCCGCCGAACAGCTGCACCAGACGCTGGCGGTAATTGGCATAGGCCTGGTCGAGATCACGGGCGGTGATTTCTTCGCCGTTGACCACTGCAGCCGGCGCCACCTCGCCACCTCCGAGGTAAGAATTGACACCCCATAGCGCGAAAGGAATACTGATCAGAAAGATAATGCCGTAGGCAATCCAACCAGTTACTTTGTCTCGAATTGCTTGCAGCATTTATCGTGTCGTCACTAGTTACAGCTACCAATTGGATGAAGCGCTCGAGCGGAGCGCATTCAATGATGGCGGAGTGGACGGGACTCGAACCCGCGACCCCCGGCGTGACAGGCCGGTATTCTAACCAACTGAACTACCACTCCTGATTAGATGGTGGGTGCTGACGGGATCGAACCGCCGACCCTCGCCTTGTAAGGGCGATGCTCTCCCAGCTGAGCTAAGCACCCAGTGTAGCTAAAAAAGTGCGCTAGTTTACTGCGTCTTTTAGAGCTTTACCAGCCTTAAATGCAGGTACTTTGGAAGCTTTGATCTGGATAGTTTCTCCGGTACGGGGATTACGTCCTGCGCGTGCTTCGCGTTGGCGGACCAGGAAGGTTCCAAAACCAACGATGGTAACTTGATCACCTGATTTTAGCGCCTGGGTTACCGCGCCAATGACGCCATCGACAGCACGAGAAGCGTCGGCTTTACTCAGATCGGCGGCACCAGCAACAGCATCAATCAATTCGGATTTATTCATTTGATTTTTCCATTTGTTTAAGTTGATATAATTTTAGCCCGTAAGGCGGACAGGCATCGCAAGTCTACATTTGCTTGTTATCGTTGCTTATGCGCGAGTTTTTGATGCTCGCTTTATCCCCCGTCCAGAGCGTCGAATTAAACCAACAGCGAACTTAGGGGTCAACCATAAAAAGCCAAAAACATTAAATAAAAAGCATTATTTACACTATCGGCTAGTGGGCCACGACTCCTGATGACTTTTTGTCCTTGGTCTTGGACTTCGGAGTTTCCGCCGACGCCCCGGGGCTATCGGGTAGCGGTGTCGGCTGATGCGCAAGCGCAACTTCCAATACCTGATCGATCCAGCGAACCGGTATAATTTCGAGCTTGGCTTTAATGTTGTCCGGAATCTCGGCCAAATCCTTTTCGTTTTCCTCCGGAATCAAAACCTTGGTGATCCCGCCGCGATGGGCAGCCAATAGTTTCTCTTTGAGCCCGCCTATCGGCAGCACTTCGCCGCGCAAGGTAATCTCGCCGGTCATGGCAACCTCGGCCTTGACCGGGATTTCAGTTAGGGCTGAAACCAATGCGGTACACATGCCGACACCGGCGCTGGGACCGTCCTTCGGCGTTGCACCCTCGGGCACGTGAATATGGATGTCTTTATTCTCATTGAAATCGGGGCTGACGCCGAGGATTTCCGCGCGACTGCGGACCACTGTCATCGCCGCCTGAATCGACTCCTTCATGACATCACCGAGTTGTCCGGTCTGGACGAATTTACCCTTACCGTCCACCACGGCCGATTCGATAGTCAACAATTCACCGCCGACTTCGGTCCAGGCCAGTCCGGTAACCTGCCCTACCTGATCTTTTTCGTCAGCGGAGCCGAAGCGGAAACGTTTCACGCCCAGATATTCCTCTATATTTTTCGCGGATATGGTCAACTTCTTGGTGCTCGGGTTGAGCAGCATTATCTTGACCGCCTTGCGGCAAATCTTGGAAATCTCGCGTTCGAGATTGCGCACTCCGGCCTCGCGGGTGTAACGCTGGATGATCTCCAGCACCGCATTTTGCTTGATATCGATCTCTTCCGGTTTAAGCCCGTTTTCCTTGATTTGCTTGGGAATCAAATATTTGAGTGCGATATTCAGTTTTTCATCCTCGGTGTAGCCCGGGATCCGGATGACTTCCATACGATCAAGTAGAGGGCCGGGAATATTCATGCTGTTCGAAGTTGCGACGAACATCGTATCCGAGAGATCGAATTCAACCTCCATGTAATGGTCCGCGAAGGTATTGTTCTGTTCCGGATCGAGTACCTCGAGCAAGGCCGAGGCCGGATCGCCCCGAAAATCCATCGCCATCTTATCGAACTCGTCGAGCAGAAACAGCGGGTTTCTGACTTTTACCCGCGACAGGTTTTGGATTATCTTGCCCGGCATCGAGCCGATGTAAGTGCGACGATGACCCCGGATTTCGGATTCATCACGCACACCGCCCAGCGACATCCTCGAAAATTTGCGGTTGGTGGCGCGGGCGATGGAACGGCCGATCGAAGTTTTACCGACACCCGGAGGTCCGACCAGGCACAGGATAGGACCTTTCAATTTACGCACTCGCTGCTGCACCGCGAGATATTCGAGAATCCGCTCCTTGACCTTCTCGAGTCCGTAATGGTCCTCTTCCAATACCTTTTCGGCCTGTGCGAGGTCACGCCTGATCTTCGATTTTTTCTTCCAGGGAACGCTGACTAACCAATCGATGTAGTTACGCACGACGGTGGCTTCCGCCGACATGGGCGACATCATTTTTAACTTGTTGAGTTCGGAATCGGCCTTTTCCCGCGCCTCTTTAGGCATACCCGACTCTTCGATTTTCTGTTGCAGGTCTTCGACTTCATTGGGCGCATCGTCCATGTCGCCGAGTTCCTTTTTAATCGCCTTCATCTGCTCATTCAAATAGTACTCGCGCTGGCTTTTTCCCATTTGCTGCTTGACCCGGCCGCGGATGCGTTTTTCGATCTGCATCAAATCGATTTCACCTTCGATTTTACTCATGATGTGTTCGATGCGTTCGCGCGGATCCTGGATTTCCAGGATTTCCTGCTTTTCATCCAGTTTTAAGGACATATGCGCGGCGATGGTGTCCGCGAGTCGACTGGGATCGTCGATGCCCGACAACGAAGTCAAAATTTCAGGGGGCACTTTTTTGTTCAGCTTGACGTATTGATCGAACAGGTTCAACACCGATCGTAGCAGCACTTCGGCTTCGCGATCGTCGACCAAACTGGATTTTTCCAACAGCTTGACCGCAGCGGAGTAATACTCGTTGGTCTCCAACAGGCTATCGACCATAACGCGATCGCCTCCTTCCACCAGCACTTTAATCGTCCCGTCGGGAAGTTTGAGCATTTGCAGTATCGTCGACAAGGTTCCGATCTGGTACAGATCCAGCTGCCCGGGATCATCGACTTCGGCGTTTTTCTGCGCCAGCAACAGAATTTTTTTGTTATCTGCCATCGCGGCTTCGAGCGCGAGTATCGATTTCTCGCGGCCAACAAAAAGCGGGATTACCATATGGGGATAGACCACCACATCGCGCAGCGGTAAAACCGGGATCAATTGCCTTTCCTGCTGTTCCGCTAGAAGATTATTTTCAAAGTCTGACATAAATGCCTCTATGCTCGAGTCCCGAGTCTATATGGGTGTCGAAATTCCGTTTTCAACCCGGCTCTCAACCTGCGGCCGAGGCCTATTCGTCGGAAGCCACGCGCTGCATTTCCCCACCTTCGTAGATCACATAGGGCTGGGCATGGCCTTCGATGACTGCGGCATCGACAACGACTTTGCTGACATTGTCCATCGCGGGTAAATCGTACATGATTTCCAGCAGGGTGTTTTCCAGGATCGTGCGCAACCCGCGCGCACCGGTTTTGCGCTCCATGGCCTTCTTGGCCACCGCGGCGAGTGAATCAGTCCGAAACTCGATTTCGCAACCCTCGATTTCGAACATCTTTTGGTATTGCTTGGTAATCGCATTCTTGGGTTCGGTCAGGATTTGCACCAACGCATTTTCGTCCAGTTCTTCGAGCGTAGCCACCACCGGCAGGCGACCGACAAATTCGGGGATTAATCCATATTTGATCAAATCTTCGGGTTCGACCTTGCTAATCACCTCGCCGAACAAATCCTTTTTGTCCTTGCTTTTAACGTCGGCGCCGAAACCGATGCCACCCTTTTCGGAGCGATTCAGGATGACTTTGTCGAGACCGGCAAAGGCGCCCCCACAGATAAACAGGATTTTGCCGGTATCGACCTGTAAAAATTCTTGCTGCGGATGCTTGCGTCCACCCTGCGGCGGTACCGAGGCAATGGTACCCTCGATCAATTTCAACAAGGCTTGCTGTACACCCTCACCCGATACGTCACGGGTAATCGAAGGATTGTCGGATTTGCGTGAAATCTTGTCTATTTCGTCGATATATACGATGCCGGTTTGGGCTTTTTCGACGTCGTAATCGCATTTCTGCAACAGTTTCTGGATGATGTTCTCGACATCTTCACCGACATATCCCGCTTCGGTCAGCGTGGTCGCATCGGCTATCGCGAATGGCACATTGAGCAATCTGGCAAGCGTTTCGGCCAGCAGGGTTTTACCCGAGCCGGTTGGGCCTATCAGCAGAATATTACTTTTGGACAGTTCGATATCGTCCTTGACATGCCCGACCTCGAGGCGTTTGTAGTGATTGTAAACCGCAACCGAAAGCACTTTTTTGGCGCGACTCTGACCGATGACGTATTCGTCGAGCACCTTGAATATTTCGTGGGGTATCGGCAGCTTGCTTTCGGCGTCCTCGCCGCTTTCGTGGATTTCTTCGCGAATGATGTCGTTACAGAGATCCACACATTCGTCACAGATGAAAATCGATGGTCCGGCGATCAGTTTTCTCACTTCGTGCTGGCTCTTGCCGCAAAACGAGCAATAAAGCAGCTTTTCATCCTTATTCTTGGATCTATCGTCACTCATACACAACTATCGAAAACAGCGCCCAGTTGAATCGATAATATTAGACCAATCCGTCAAGCACAACCGAAAAAAACGCATTTTGATCAACGACCCACAGATTACGTGCATAAGATTATCTATTCTGTGGCACCTTTCTCATCAGGGTCGGCACGCGATGACAAAACTTTATCGATAATTCCGTATTCCACGGATTCCTGCGCACTCATGAAGTTATCGCGCTCGGTATCGCTATCGATGTTACTTTCGTTCTTACCGGTATGCCCGGCGAGTAGTTTGTTGAGCCTCGCCCGCACCGCGAGAATCTCCTTGGCATGAATCTCGAAATCGCTCGCCTGCCCCTGGAAACCGCCCAGCGGTTGATGGATCATGACGCGCGAATGCGGCAAACCGTAACGTTTGCCGTCGCAGCCACCGGCCAGCAGGATCGCCCCCATGCTGGCAGCCTGGCCGGTACACAGGGTGCTCACGTCCGGCTTGATGAATTGCATCGTGTCGTAAATCGCAAGCCCTGCGGTCACCGATCCGCCCGGGCTGTTGATATAGAGCGATATATCCTTGTCCGGATTCTCCGACTCGAGAAACAGCAGCTGCGCCACGATCAGGTTGGCCATGTGATCCTCGATCGGACCGACTACGAATATAACGCGCTCCTTAAGCAATCGAGAATAGATATCGTAGGCGCGCTCGCCACGCGCGGATTGCTCTACCACCATGGGCACGAGGTTCGCCCGCGGCTCGGGGTATCCAGTCATAATCGAACTGATTTCGGCATTTCGGAGGTTATCTTTCATGGGGTACCGGGATCTCTATAGATGAATTTAAAGATAGTCGAAATTAAAGCTTACCGTTCATCAAATCTTCGAAACTCGCCGCTTTATCGACAACCTTGGCCTGTTCCAAAATATGGGCGACAACCTGATCTTCAAGCACCATGCTTTCCAGGCCCGCGCGCGCTTGTTGGTTTTGCCGGTAGTAATCGCGGACTTGATCGGGCTGTTCGTAAGCGATCGCCATATCCTCGATGGCTGAATCGACAAGCGCCTGATCGATCTCGACTTTTTCTTGACGGATCACTTCAGATATCAGCAATCCAAGCTGCACCCGACGGGTTGCTTCTTCGCTGAACAACTGGTCCGGCAGAGTGTTTTCGTCGAGTTCGGCGGAATTCTTTCCCATGCGCTCCATGGCCTGCGCGCGCAGCGACTTGATTTCCTCGGCAACCAGAGCGCTCGGGGCGATGATAACATTGTTTTCGAGCAGGCCTGACATCACCTTGTTCTTCAAATCCAGCTTGAGTCGATCGTCTTTCTCTTTCTCCATATTTGCTCGAATATCGCTGCGCATTTTATCGAGGTCACCGTCTTCGATACCGAAACCTTTAGCGAACTCCTCATTCAGTTCGGGCAATTCGGGCTCCGAAACCCGGGTTGCCTTGAGGGTGAATACGGCCGTTTTCCCGGCGACATCCGCGCCATGATAGTCCTCTGGAAAATTGACTTCGACGTCTTTTTCCTCACCTGCCTTGATACCCTCGAGCCCGGCTTCGAATTCGGGCAACATCTGTCCGGCTCCGATTTCGACCGCCATGTCTTTGCCGGCGCCGCCTTCAAATATCTCGCCATCTATGCGCCCTTCAAAATCGACCATAACCTGATATCCCTGCTGCGCGGCGGACTTGCATTCCTTCCAGGTTTTGCGCTGTTCTCGCAACTTTTGCAACATGTCTTCGAAATCCGCGTCGGTCACTTCTACCAGCGGTTTTTCCACCTCGATGCTCGCCAGTTCGAGCTGTTCGACTTCAGGATAAACTTCGAAAGTCGCGGTATACGACATATCCTGCTTTTCTTCGCTGTTGACCGAATCGATGCTGGGCATTCCGGCAGGCCTCACCTTTTCCTGGATCAGGGCTTCCTGGTAACTCGACTCGATGACGTCGCCGATCACTTCCTGGCGAACATGACCGCCAAATTTTCGCTGCACCACTTTTAGCGGCACCTTGCCAGGACGAAATCCGTCGATGCGGACCGTTTTACTCAAATCCTTGAGTTTCTTTTCCACCGCCGCGGTAACACGCTCGGACGGAATTTGCACCGTCATTCTGCGTTCCAGACCCTCAAGGGTTTCGATTGATACTTGCATGTTGAAATCTCGTGAATTTTAGCTGAGAGACAATTTATAATACGACCGGTCAAACTTAAGTGCCGATATCGGAGAAGTGTTGCGACACCGGGCGATGCCCAAAGTGGCGCGGATTATACCCACGTCAGCACAAGTTGTCAGCCAGTTTTTACGCCATTTCGAGCCGATCGGAATTGCTCCGGCGGAGCATAATTGCGAGAAGGGAGAATTGTGTCTGGCGCTCGATCACAGCTGCAAAATCCACGACTGGAAGCGCCGGTGGCATCAATTCAAGCTTAATTCCGAAGTAATGGTGCGAAAGGAGAGACTCGAACTCTCACATCGTTAAGATACCAGAACCTAAATCTGGCGCGTCTACCAATTCCGCCACTTTCGCGCAGTGTATTTAACCGACAATTATAGAATTGATCGCCGGATTAACCAGTAATTTCGGGGCCATAGGCAACGGCGCCTGCATTGCAGGCGCCGTGGATATGGGGTGGACGACGGGGATCGAACCCGCGACAACAAGAATCACAATCTTGCACTCTACCAACTGAGCTACGCCCACCATAAAATGGCACGCCCGGCAGGATTCGAACCTGCTACCCTCGGCTTAGCTTACCAACTACGCCTTTCGACGCCTCATCCTTAAGTTTGTGGTCTGGACTATCTCTTCACCATTTCAGGTGTCGCACGTATAGTCTCTACGGAACCCTTCGAAAACCAGCCGTCAATTTGACCTGTCGCCTGGTAATTAATTCGCGGTGTTTTTACCCTCGAGCTAACCGCCCGAGCCTTCAAAACTCCGGGGCGGACACCATCCCAAGTTTGGCGCACGAAAATCATGCTACATACGCCCAACGGATGGGTCAACCACAGGTTTCCTCGGGATTGCCATCAGCTCAGCCACTTTCGGCCTACTGTTAAGGTTTCCCCGATACAGTGCGATCCACTCTATGGGTTTCGTTTCCCCATAAAGGCTCCTACTTGCACACCTGATACATGTGCGCTCAAAGGCCGATGCTCTATCCAAATGAGCTACGGGCGCTAAAATCAAACCGCGAGAAATGCACTCTTAATACTATCAACGGGACACTTTTGCTTATCCCATCTGCCTTGCGGCTATTCGATATCAGCTCCGAATGATACCAGAATTATCCAAATTTGGTCGGGGTGGAGAGATTCGAACTCCCGACCCACTGCTCCCAAAGCAGTTGCGCTACCAGGCTGCGCTACACCCCGAGTGCTCCCCGACTCCGTCGGCGTCGGATTGCAAGGCGCGCAATCTTACGCCGATCAAAAAGTGACGTCAATTGAATAGGCGCCGGAAATCCCGGCCACCCACGACCCGATTTTTAGATTCGATTAAATCAGTCTAAGACCGGCGCCAGCGGGTTCCCTGTGCGCCATCCTCGATGACGATACCGGCGGCAGCCAATTCGTCCCGAATGCGGTCGGCATTGGCCCAATCCTTGGCGGCTCGCGCCTGCAAGCGCTGCTCGACGAGTTCGTCGATCGCGGTATCGCTGAGGCCGTTACCCCCTTGTCCAGGCGTCGATTTGAGATACTCGTCGGCATCGGCCTGCAACAGGCCGATAATCCCGCCGAGGAAACGCAGCTGGCTCGCCAGGCCGTGTTTTTCGTCAGCGTTTTCAGCTTTGGCGCGATTGATCTCGCGTACCAGGTCGAACAGCACCGCCAGCGCACCCGCGGTATTGAAATCGTCACACATGACCTGGTCGAAACGTTGTCGGTACTCACTATTCTCCGGAAAATCCCTGGGCTCGGTATCCTGCAGCGCCGCGTAAAGACGCTGCAGCGCCGCGCGCGCATTGTCCAACTGGTCCTCGGAATAATTCAACTGGCTACGGTAATGGCTACTGACTATAAAATAACGAATCTCTTCGGCACGGTAAGTATCGAGCACTTCGCGCAGCATGAAAAAATTGCCCAGCGACTTCGACATCTTTTCGTGGTTAACCTGCACGAAGCCGTTATGTATCCAGTAGTTGACAAATTTCTCGCCATTGCATGATTCGCTTTGCGCAATCTCGTTTTCATGATGAGGAAACTGTAAGTCATGACCACCGCCGTGAATGTCGAAATGATTACCCAGCAGGTTATTCGACATCGCCGAACATTCGATATGCCAACCCGGTCGTCCATCGCCGTATTTAGAAGGCCATTTGGGTTCACCGGGTTTGGCCGATTTCCATAATACGAAATCCAGCGGATCGCGCTTACCCGCATCGACATCGACCCGTTCACCGGCGCGTAATTCGTCGATCTTCTTGCCCGACAGCTTGCCGTAGCCATCGAACAAGGCGACCGAAAAATACACGTCGCCGTTACCTGCCTGATAGGCATACCCCAGCCGCTCCAGTTTTTCGATCATTTCGAGTATCGGTTCAATGGTATCGGTAGCACAGGGTTCCATGTCGGGGCGCAGCACGCCCAGGGCATCGGCATCCAAGTGCATCGCCTCGATGAATCGTTCGGTTAAATGAAAGTATTCTTCGTTATTTTCGCGCGCGCGCTCGATAATCTTGTCGTCGATATCGGTTATGTTGCGTACGTAAGTAACCTCATAACCGAGATGCCTCAAAAATCGGTAGATCACGTCGAACACCACCAGCACCCGTGCATGCCCGATGTGACAATAATCGTATACCGTCATGCCGCAGACGTACATGCGAACCTGCCCGGGAACTATAGGTTCAAAGGTTTCTTTCCTGTTGCTCAGGCTATTATATATGGTCAGCATTAGGTCGTTATTCGAGCGGTTGAAATCAAGCGGTAGAGTTTAAAAGAAGCATGCTTCGAGTCAAACCGTTAATTGACGCCCGACTTCCCTAAGCGCGGACAAATCAGTAGAATCCGCTGGTTTGTTAATAACTGGAATGCTGATGAAACAAACGCTACTTCCGATTGCGGTCGTGCTGGCAGCTATTCTTTCCCTGGTACTCTATCCCAACATCAAAGGTGCCAAAGCAATGAATGAAGCAACGGCAGCCAATCCGACCGTCTTGATCGAAACCACAATGGGTAATATTACGATCGAGCTCGATATGGCAAACGCACCTAACAGCAGCGAGAATTTCCTGGCCTATGTCGATGACGGTTATTTTGTCGACACCACTTTTCACCGGGTAATCCCCAATTTCATGATCCAGGGCGGCGGTATTACCGCCGACATGCAGGACAAGCCCAGCAAACGCGCGCCAATTGAAAATGAAGCTGCTAACGGTCTCAAAAACGATCGTGGCACGCTTGCCATGGCGCGTACCAGCGATCCGCATTCGGCCACCTCGCAGTTTTTCATCAATCATGCCGATAACGAATTTCTGAACTTTAGCAGCGAGACGATGCAGGGTTGGGGCTATGCAGTATTCGGCAAGGTAATCGAGGGCATGGATATCATCGACGCAATCGCACAGGTGCCAACCGGTAACAAGGGCGGGCATCAAAACGTGCCTATCGATACCATTACCATCACCGGCGTCAGTCGCCAGTAAATCCGGCAACCGGGTATGAACGCAGAATACCTGTTCATTTCCGACTGCCATCTGGATCCCGGGCGCCCTGAAATCGCGGCCGCGCTCACGCGCTTCCTGGAGCAACGCGCCGCCGCAGCGAGTCATCTCTATATTCTGGGCGATTTGTTCGAAGTCTGGCTCGGCGACGACGATCCGGCGGCCACGAAACAACCTGTGATCGATTCACTCCGGGCACTGGCGGCGAGGATACCGGTCTATTTCATCGCGGGTAACCGGGATTTTTTACTGGGCCAGGAATTTGCCGCGCGCGTCGGCCTGACTTTGCTGGACGAGCCGCAGCAATTACAACTCGGATCTGAACGGGTGCTATTGCTGCACGGCGACATCCTCTGCACCGATGATCACGACTACCAGCAATTTCGCGTTAAAGTGCGTTCCGCCGCCTGGCAAACCGAATTTCTCGCTCAACCGCTGGTCGAGCGCCAGCGTGTTGCGGCGCGGCTGCGCAGTGACAGCGTCGCGGCAATGGCGCAAAAAGAATCGAACATCATGGATGTCAACGCCGCGGCGGTGCTGGACTGTTTTCGGCAAAACCGTGTCGACACGATCATTCACGGGCATACCCATCGACCCGCGGTGCATCGATACGATGCGCCTCTGGTGAGATACGTACTCGGTGACTGGAATCCCGGGCCCAGTTATCTGAGCTGGAATCGACAGCGGGGATTCAAACTGGTGGACCCGAGAGTCCAACCGGTTTAACCGTCCTGCTCGAGTGCCTCGAGCTCTGCCTGGCGGAATCCGGCCTCGAGGCGCGCCGGCCGGTTAAACGGACCACGCAGCTTACCCCCCATGTATAAACCGATGAGCTCTCGAAACGTCAGCTCCGCATCCAGGCCCTGTTCCTCGCATAGCCGGTGAAACCAGTAATTACCGATGCGCACATGCCCGATTTCGTCACGGTAAATGACTTCCAGAATCTCGACCGCGGCCGCATCATCGAATTGCCTGAACTTGGCAATCATTGCCGGCGTCACATCCAGTCCTCGGGCTTCCATTACGCGTGGCACCAGGGCCATCCGATGTAACGGATTGTCGCGGGTTTTACATACCATATCCCACAGGCCGCGATGCGCCTGGCAGGCGCCGTAGTAGCTGCCGCGAGTTTCCAATTCCGTCGCCAGCAGCTGAAAATGCCGGGCTTCCTCGGTCGCCACCAATAGCCAGTCGGCGACGAATCGACGCGGCATATTTCGAAATCGATAAACCGCATCGAGCGCGATATTTATGGCGTTAAACTCGATATGTGCAAACGCATGCAGCAAGCGTATACGTCCGGCCTCGCAGGCAAAACCGCGGCGCTGCAGCCGGCGCGGATCGACCAGCTCGGGTTTTTCCGGCCGGCCGGGATCGTCTATCGGCAGGATCTCCGTATCGCTATCGCCGGGATCGCATCCCTGCTCCCAGCTTTGCCGCAGTAATCCGGTCAGCTTACATTTAACGGTTGCGTCCTGCTGCAGTAGCGCGGCTTCGACCCGCCGGTAGAAATCAGGCATCCAGTCCCCGCGCCAGGTCGTTGACGATATCCTCGATGTTTTCCAGACCTACCGCGACTCGAACCAAACCCTCGGTAATACCGACCTGCCGTTTGAGTTCATCGCTGACGCGCCCGTGCGTGGTGGTTGCCGGGTGGGTAATCGTCGTTTTCACGTCACCGAGGTTGGCGGTAATCGATAACATCCGGGTGGCGTCGATCACCCGCCAGGCATGCTCTCTGCCGCCCTTGAGCACAAACGAGACGACGCCGCCGAAACCCTGCTGTTGCGTGCACGCCAGCTGATGTTGGGGATGCGATTCCAACCCGGGATAATAAACCTGCTCGACCCCGGGCTGTTGCAGCAGAAAGTCGGCCAGTTGCATGGCCTGCTGCGAATGCGCCTGCATACGCAGACTCAGGGTCTCGAGCCCTTTCAGCGCCACCCAGGCATTGAACGGACTCAGGCTCGGGCCGGTAGTCCTGAGTACAGCGAATATCTCCTCGGCCACTAGCTGCCGGGGTCCTACGACCGCGCCACCGACAATTCGGCCCTGTCCATCGAGGTATTTAGTAGCCGAGTGCACCACCAGATCGGCGCCAAAATCAAGCGGCCGCTGCAGCACCGGAGTACAGAAACAGTTATCGACGACCAGCAGACAGTCGTTTTCATGCGCCAGGTCGGCCAGGGCCCTGATATCGGCCACTTCGATCAGGGGGTTGGATGGCGTTTCCAGAAACAATAATCGCGTATTGGGGTGAATCGCTCGTTGCCACTCCTGCATATCGTTCATGTCGACAAAACGGGTGTCGATACCAAATCTCGGCAAATACTTGTCGAACAGGGTGGTGGTGGTGCCAAATACCGAGCGCGAACAGACGATATGATCCCCGGCCTTGAGCAAGGCCACACACAGGCTCATGATGGCGGCCATGCCCGAAGCGGTGGCGACACAGGCTTCGCCGCCCTCCATCAAGGCCAGACGCCGCTCGAAGGCCTGTGTCGTCGGATTGGTGAAGCGTGAATAAATGTTCCCCGGTTCATCGCCGGCAAAACGCGCGGCAGCCTGTGCCGCAGTTTCGAAAACGAAACTCGATGTCGCGAAAATGGCTTCGCTGTGCTCGAGCTCCGAGGTACGCTGCTGCCCGCCTCTGACGGCCAGCGTATCAAAACCTAATGTGTCGTTTATCACGGAGTTTCTCCAATATCGAAAAACTCGGGAGGGAATAGGTACGGAAGGATTTCTGGACCACCCTCTTTAGCAAATTTATATTCGAAACCGGTATCGGGGTCCCGGGGCGCCTGCAAGCCGAGTAACAAATTAGCGCCGCAGCAAAACAATAGGCTGAAGGCTCGGGGATGTCAAGCTATGCTGTGCTTATGACGCGACAGCTATTGAATCAGCACCAGGTCATTGACCAGAACGTCTTCGAACAATTCGATGACATCAGCGTTGTTCATGCGGATGCATCCCGCCGAAACCGGTTGGCCGATGCGCTTTTCGTCCGAGGTGCCGTGGATATAGATGTAGCGGGAAAAAGTATCGCATTCGCCATCACGATTGACCCCCTGTTCCAGTCCGTCTAGCCACAGGATTCGCGACGTTATTTCGTCGCGGTCACGATTATCGAGATCGCGGGCAATCCTGCCGGTGGGCTCGCGCGCCTCGAAAACCATGCCGCTGGGCTGCCCTGCGCCTATCTTCTGGCGTACTTGGTGAATCCCGAGCGGCGTCTTGCAGGAATCTATCTGGTTACCCAAGCCGTTGGCCGCGGTGGAGATCGGATAGCTACGCCGAGCGGCGGGATCGATATCGATCCAATCCAGTCTTTGCAGAACCGAGTCAATGAAGATGATCGGGCGCTCGTCCGCCAAAGCCGAACTCACGCCCAGCCTGGGGGCGATTTGCTGCTTGACGTCTTGCCACAACATCAAGCGTTATTGTGCAATTCCATCCCGATTACGGTCATTTGCTCGTCGCTGGCCTTCTTCGCCGCATCGTTGCGCAGATTACTGATTTTATCGAGATAGTCTTCGTCCACGGTCCTGGTTACGTACTTGCCATCGAAACAGGAGCAATCAAATTTTTTGATACTGCGATTTCCTTCCTGCACGGCGTCGATAAGATCATCCAGGTCCTGGTAAATCAACCAATCGGCGCCGATGTAGGCGGAAACTTCGGCTTCGCTGCGATCGTGCGCTACCAACTCCTGCGCGGCCGGCATGTCGATGCCGTAAACATTCGGATAACGCACCGGCGGCGCCGCCGACGCTATATAAACCTTGTTGGCGCCGGCTTCGCGGGCCATTTGTATGATTTGCTTGGAAGTAGTGCCGCGCACAATCGAATCGTCCACCAGTAAAACGTTTTTACCCTTGAACTCGATATCTATCGGATTCAATTTGCGGCGCACCGACTTCTTGCGCAGAGTTTGTCCTGGCATGATAAAGGTACGCCCGATGTAGCGGTTTTTGATGAATCCCTCGCGAAACTTGACTCCTAGATGGAACGCCAGTTCTATCGCCGCGGGGCGGCTAGTGTCCGGGATCGGAATGACCACATCGATATCATGCTGCGGCATATGCCTGAGTATTTTGCGGGCGAGTTTGACGCCCATGCGCAGGCGCGCCTTGTAGACATAGATGTCGTCGATAATCGAGTCGGGCCGGGCCAGGTAAACATATTCGAAAATACAAGGCCTGCGTTTGCTCACGGCGGCGCACTGGCGTCGATGTACACTACCCTCGGCATCGATATAAATCGCTTCTCCAGGCCGCAAATCACCACTTAGCTCGAATCCCAATGCCTGCAGCGCCACGCTTTCCGAGGCGATCATGTACTCACAGCCGTGTTTCGATTCACGTTTGCCGTAAACCAGGGGCCGAATTCCGCAGGGATCGCGAAATCCGACGATGCCTTTGCCGGTTAACATCGTGACCACTGCGTAAGCCCCTTCGATGCGCTTATGGGTTTCGGTGATCGCCGTGAAAATTTCTTCCGGAGTCAGGCTGAGGCTACCGCAACTCTGCAGCTCGTGGGCAAATACATTGAGCAAGACCTCCGAATCGGACTCGGTGTTGATATGACGTAAATCCGACTGGTATAGCTCAGATTTCAATTGTTCCACGTTGGTCAAATTGCCGTTATGCGCCAGGGTGATCCCGTAGGGCGAATTGACATAAAACGGTTGCGCCTCGGCGGTCGAGGAACAGCCGGCGGTCGGGTATCGCACATGGCCGATCCCCATGGTTCCGGTCAGCTTGCGCATATGCCGGGTATGGAAAACATCGCTGACCTGGCCGTTGTCCTTGCGCAGGTGCAATTTGTTGTGGTCGCTTACCACGATACCCGCCGAGTCCTGTCCTCGATGCTGCAGCACCAGCAGGGCATCGTATATCGTCTGCGCCACCGTTCGCTGGCTGACTATCCCGACTATTCCGCACATACTTCGTTACCTCGGCCCGCGCTGATCAAAGATTGAATTTATCCGCCGCGTCTGCGGGAATGATGCCTTTCAACCACTCCGCCAGTTGTTGAAAAAAACCAATCGATGCCGAGTCCTGCCACCACGACGCTTCGGGCATCGGCGTCAGGCTGGCAAGCAATACTACCATGGTCACGATCAACAGACCGCGGGCACCGCCGAAGACCACGCCAAGCGCCTTGTCGGTACCGCTTAAGCCCGTTTTAGACACCAGCTGACTCATGATGAAGTTGACGCTGGCGCCGACCACCAGGGAGAAGATGAATATTATGGCAAATCCCGCGGCATCCCTGATCATGGGCGCTTCCACAAACGGCTCCAACAGTTCCGCCAGGGCAGGAAAATAACGCAGCGCAAGCACCCCCGCGACGATCCAGCTAACCAGGGAAATCGACTCCTTGACAAACCCACGGATCAGGCTGATGAGCGCGGATAACGCGATAATCCCAATAATCACCAGATCAAGCCAACTCATAGTCGTCCTTGCCTGCAGGGTAAAGAATGGGGGGTTGCAACAGATATAGTCGTATATGTCAAAGCGTCAGTCGATGCGGCGAAAAGCGGATTATCTTTCATACTTCATGATAATGCCATCTATGTCATGCTTGGCCTTGATTTTGTTTTGCGCCACCCGGGTCTGATCGCGATTCAGGAACGGCCCCAGCCGCACTCGATAACTGGATTTGTCGTTATTTTTGAACTGCTCGATGAAAACCGCGGCGATCTTGGATTTACGTAACTTGTCGCGCTGCGCCAGCGCCTTGCCGCGATCCTGATAACTGCCGACTTGTAACACCCAGCTATCTCCCCCTTTTTTGACCGGCGCGGCCGGGTCCGGCTCCGATTTTGGCGGCGACTCAGCTTTCGATTCCGCGGCCGGCTCTTGCGCTCGCTCAATTTTGGCGGCGCTCGATTTTTCGTCGATAAAGCGGGACTCCAAATCCGGTAAAGCGTCAACCTTTGCCTGTAACTCGACTATCTTGCGTTCGAACTCGGGGTTCGCCTTGACCAGCGGCTGCGGCGGGATAACCACCTGATGCTGATCTCGGCGCAGGCCGGACCCGTCCAGCAGCATCGGCAGGAATATCACCGCAAGCGCAAAGATGACGATAACGCCAACCAGACGGTTTTTAATATTTTGATCCATAATTGTTTAATTCGACGGAATCGGGTAATGCACGCAGTAGTAATTCGACAGTTACGAAGGAGCCAGTTACCAACATTATATCCCGATTACCTAAAGATGACAGCGCATGATCCAGTGCCTCACCGACCCGGTCAAACATTTTATCGATGTCGACCTGTGGGCCGATTTTTGATTTGAGGTCTGCCGCTCCGAGACCTCGATCGCAGTCCAGCGTAGTTAGCCACCAGCGGTCGACTATCGGACTCAAAGCTTCGACAAATAGATCCGCTCGCTTATCCTCGAGCATACCCAATAGCACCACCAGTTCTCCCGGCCCTGATTTCATGCGCTCGAGGCTATCGGCCAGAGCCCTCGCCGCATCCGGATTGTGGCCAACATCCACGTACAGCCGGCAAGCCAATGGACTCGCGACCTGCTGCATGCGCCCGGCTAGCTGCAGGCCCTGGAAATTGCGATTGATTTGAGCGGTCGGATAACCCTCGAGATCGACCAACTGCGTCAATCCCGCAATCACGCCCGCCAGGTTGTGTAATTGATGCTTCCCCGGCAAAGCATGGTCCAGCGGCAGCCGCAAATCGGCATTCGTCCAGACGGTGCAATCCTGTTCGATTTCGGATAATCGGTAATCGCGACCGCACTGCAGGCAGTTACAAGCAAGACGTTCGATTTCCCGCAAGACGGATTGCGGTGGATCGGGATCGTTTAACACGACGGGAATTCCCTCCCGCAGCACTCCCGCTTTCTCAAATCCGATCTGATCCCGGCTATCGCCAAGCCAGGCCTGATGATCTATTCCGATGGGTGTCAGGTGGACCAGATCGGCATCGATAATGTTGACGGCATCGAGACGGCCGCCGAGCCCCACTTCGAGAATGGCAAAATCCGGTTGCCATTGCTGACACAGATAGAGCGCGGCTAGGGTGCCAAATTCGAAAAAGGTCAGCGGGGTATCATTACGCGCGGCTTCTACCGCTTCGAAGGCAAGGCATAGTTCACTATCGCTAACTGCCTGTAGGTTATTTTTGATGCGTTCATTGTATTTCAGCAAATGGGGCGAGGTATAACTCGCAACCGAGTACCCCGCCTGCCGCAACCAGAATTCATAGGCGGCAACCGTCGAGCCCTTACCGTTGGTGCCGGCCACGATTATCACCCGGCGCGCAATCCGCCCTACTTCCAGGCGGCTCGCGACCTGCTGCACGCGGTCCAGTCCGAGCTCAATGGCTTTACCATGTAAAATCGTCTGCCATTCGAGCCATTGGTCGAGAGTGTCAAAGTGCATTGGCAATACCGGGAAAGATCAGAATGGCGTTAAGGGCCGGCTTGCCCCGTCAGCATGGTACACAGTGAGCTTATCTTGTTGCGCATTTGGCGCCGATCGACAATCATGTCCAGCGCTCCGTGATCCAACAGGAATTCGCTGCGCTGAAATCCCTCGGGCAGCGTTTCGCGCACCGTTTGTTCAATCACTCGCGGGCCGGCGAAACCAATCAATGCCCCGGGTTCGCCGATTTGAATGTCACCCAGCATCGCAAAGCTAGCCGACACGCCGCCCATGGTCGGGTCGGTGAGCACGCAGATATAAGGCAGGCCACGTCGCGACAATCGGGTCAGCGCCGCGCTGGTTTTAGCCATTTGCAATAAAGAAAACAGAGCTTCCTGCATGCGTGCTCCGCCGCTGGCGGTGAAACAGATCAATGGCAGACCGTTTTCAATACAGACATTCACCGCGCGGACGAATTTTTCTCCCACTACGGACCCCATCGAACCGCCCATGAACTGGAATTCGAACGCGGCGGCAACCATATCAACCCCCATCACGGTGCCGCGCATAGCGATCAAGGCGTCTTTTTCGCCGGTTTGTTTCTGCGCCTGGTTGAGACGATCTCGATAACGTTTATCGCCCTTGAACTTCAATACATCTTCCGCTTCCAGCTCGGGAGCGATTTCACTATAACTCTCCTCATCGAAGAACGACTCGAGGCGGCGGCGCGCACTAATCCGCATATGATGGTCACATTTGGTGCAGACTTCCTGATTGCGCTCCAGCTCGGCGCGATAGATGATCGCGTCACAGGAATCGCATTTCGCCCACAAGCCCTCGGGAACGTTTTTCTTGTCGTTGCCGCCGGAAGTCCTGATCTTGGACGGCAACAGCATTTCAAACCAGTTCATGCTCTACCCCAGTGATAATGTCAGTCATCATTTTTTTCATGGCGCTCATGATACTCGTCGCCGCGTCTAATCTCCCGAAATAAATGGTCCATCAGGCCGGGATCTTTTATCCCCTTGGCGGTTTCGACACCGCTGCTGACGTCTACCCCCCAGGGCCGTATTCGGGCAATCGCCGCGGCTACATTTTCTGCATTGATACCACCGGCCAGCAACAGCGGGAAATCAAAGTCAGCGGGGATTAGAGACCAGTCGAATGTATCACCTGAACCACCCAGACGTCCAGCGGCGTTGCTGTCCAGCAAAAAGCCCTGTGCGGAGCTAAATTTAGCGGCATATTCGACTGCATTTTGGGTGCTCCCCATCGGAATCGCCTTGATGTAAGGGATATCCCAGGCGGCGCAAATTTCGGGGCATTCGCGGCCGTGGAACTGAAGACAATCGGGTCTTAACCGATGCACAACCTGCGCGATCCAGTCTTGGTCCTCATCCAGAAACAGCGCCGTCACGCTAACGAATGGCGGTAGTATCCGGCAAATTTCGAGCGCCTGTTCGAGTTCGACTATCCGCGGACTCGCTTGATGAAACACCAGACCGATAGAATCGGCGCCTCTGGCGGCGGCGTGAGACGCGTCCTGCACGCGCGTGATGCCGCATATCTTTACTCGGGTTCGATTGTACATAGCTAGAATAATACGGGTTTTCTGGTTGTCGTGGGCAGCTTATATAGAGCCGGGTAGCAGGCCTGTAAAAAATACAAGCCCGCGGCGGGAGCGGTCGCATCGGCCTGGTTTCGATCGCCTGCCGCGAATACCTTCGCAAACCAGCCGATATCGCGCTCACCCTTACCGATGCTAATCAGGCTGCCGGCAATGTTGCGCACCATATGGTACAGGAATGCATTAGCTTTGATATCCAGGTATATCAACTGGCCCTGGCGGGCTATCGAAATTTCCTGGACATTACGACTGGCGGATTTAGCCTGGCAGCCAGCTGCTCTAAAGGCGCTGAAATCGTGTTCCCCCAACAGCAGTTGCGCAGCTTCATGCATCGCCGCGTGATCCAGCAGGCGGAACTCCCAACTGCTGCGATCATGGAACAAAGCGCTTGCCACGTCGGCATTTAAGATGATATAGCGATAGGCGCGTGCCAGAGCACTGAATCGAGCATGGAAATCATCGGCTACCGGCCTGCTCCACAACAGGCGTATATCGCGCGGCAACCGGCAGTTCGCACCCATCACCCAGGCGCGCTGGCTACGCTCGGAAGAAGTCTCGAAATGGGCAACCTGTTCGATTGCATGCACGCCCGCATCAGTGCGCCCGGCACAAACCAGCTCGACCGGATGATTCGCGACAAATCCCAATGCGGCTTCGAGGTTTTGCTGGATCGAATCACAGTGCGGCTGACGTTGCCAACCACAATAGGCTGCGCCGCAGTACTCGACCCCGATGGCATACTTCATCGGTCTAATCCTGTGCGGTATCTCGACGTCGCCGGGTTAATTGTTACAGGATATGGAGTATCGGTGGTCACGGGCGCAGCGCTAGCGAGGTCATCATCGGGCGAGGCAACGAAGTTTAGCAAAAACCGAATATGCGTTTCGAGCATAATCACTGCCTACCGGCGCCGCAATCTTCTGGTCAAAAGAAAAGCCTGCTGCGGCCGCAACAGGCTTTGAGGCTTCGCTATACGGACAGCGGCAGCGTGATCAGATTTGATCAAGCAGCGACTGCGCTTCCGCCTTTTGTTCTTCGTTACCTTCCGACATGACTTCTTCGAGGCTGCCGCGAGCACCTTCGGTATCACCCATATCGATGAAAGCGCGCGCAAGATCGAGCTTAGTGGAAACTTCGTCGACGTCGTCCGGCAACATCAGGTCGCCGATATCATCAATATCCGCGAGGGATTCGGTAGCGGCGGTGGGCTCTTCGAAATCTCCGGGCGCAAAGGTACCGGTTTCATCCTCCAGGATATCTTCGAGGCCAGTATCCATCGTGAAGGGATCGTCATCGACGGATTCAACAACATCGGTTGATTCGACAAAATCTTCACCACCGAAATCAATAATCGAGATATCTTCGTCGTCGAATTCTTCTTCGTCGGTGGGCAGCTTCAGTTCGCTGGTATCCAGGTTAAGTTCGCTGGTCCCCAGCGAAGTTTCGTCGGTGGTTTCCGACATTACCGCGTCTTCCATACCGAGATCGATTTCAGGCAAATCGTCGTCGAATTGCGGGGCCTCATCCTCGTCCAGCAGGCCCAGATCCAGGGCGTCATCCTCATCCGGCAACCCGAGATCCAAGGCGTCGTCCTCATCCAGCAGACCCAGATCCAGGGCGTCGTCCTCATCCGGCAGCCCGAGATCCAGAGCGTCCTCATCGGCCTCCAGCAGGCTTATATCGTCCTCGCTCAGATCCAGCCCATCGACATCGGCTAGAGCTTCTTCGAGGGCGTCACCGCTATCGAGTTCCGCTAACTCGTCGGCCACTGCGGCCTCGTCGTCGATGTCGAAGTCCATCGAGATATCGTCCATATCGAGGTCGTCAGCCAGATCGGAGCTTACCTCCTCACCCAGGTCTAGTTCATCTTCTCCTAAATCGAGTTCGTCCGGCAGATCGAGTTCGTCCGGCAATTCTAATACGGCGGTTGGCGCATCTTCACCTGCATCCATCGCAAACTCGAGTTCATCGCCGATATCATCCGGCAAATCCAGCCCGGCACCCTCGTCAGCATCGATCTCCCCGCTCAAATCGGTAATGTCCTCATCCGGGAGCTCGGGCAGTTCATCGAGTTGCGGAATCTGCTGGGTGGCGTCAATGCCGCCCAGACCGGAGGCATCTCCTAAATCAACGCCGGTATCTTCCGCACCCAGGTTAAAATCCGTGGTTGAGAAGTTAGTTTCATCTTCTTCCGATGCGCCAAGATCGAAGTCAGCTTCCTGTGGCTTGGTAATCTCCAGGTCGGCAGCACTCAGGCCGCTGTCTTTGGCATCGGAAAACAGCGCATTGTCGGGTGCCAGCTCATAGCCCATTATCTGGACGCGATCCCAGTAACCGCTGGCGGCATCGCCCATCGATTTGAGATTTTCGGCTTCCTTGACAAAGGAATCGGTATTTTTGGTGGCGAAATAAGTATCGAGCAGTTTAGAGCGATAATCCGCCCGCTCCGGGTTTTCCGCCAGATTGCTGTTGAGTAACTCCTCGGCGTTGTCATACAAACCGTAGGCGAGATAGACATCCACTTCGTTCAATACATCGTCCTGATCGGCAGTCGCGGCGGCAGGAGCCGGTGCTGCAGGTTCGGGCATATCGGTGGCTGAGATAACAGCGGTTGCGCCGAATTCGTCTTCGTCTTCTTCAGCCGGTACCGCGAGATCTTCAGGCTCGGCGATACTAGCCGCGGGCGGAACCTCGATATCGGCTGCTTCGGGCGCTACTTCATCGGCCACGTGAATCGGCGTTAATTCGTCTTCATCCTCTGCGCCAAACAAATCATCGTCGCCACTGACGGTGATCCCCGATTCGTCATCGGCACCGCTTTTCCTACGCTTAAGTACTACCAGCACCAATAACAGTACAACCAGAATACCGACTGCGGAAAGAATAAGCGGGTCGCTTAACAAACCGCCCATCGACGGCATCGAGGGAATCATGGCGACTATGTCGGGCGGCAAGATTCCGTCGAAAATCGAAGGGTCGCGGCTATCCGGTTCAGTCACGATAACGGGTGCGGGCGGCGGCGTCACCGCGGTTGAATCTTCCGTTACCGGAGCATCGCTCATTTCATCGGTAGCGGCGTCGGCCAAGACTCCATCTTCAAGTATTTCGTCGCCGGCCGGTTCATCGCTGAGCATTTCATCGCTGAGCATTTCATCGCTGAGCATTTCATCGCTGAGCATTTCATCGCTGAGCACTTCATCGCTGAGCATTTCGTCGCTGCTGCCATCGATAACCGCCTGTTCCTGGGCCTGGGCGGCGGCTTCTTCGGCAAGTAATTCTTCCAGCAAAGCTTCTTCATCGTCCTGGATTGCCTCGCTTATCGGCTCGGACACTGCCGCTTCTTCGGCTTGCTCTGCCAGTTCGGCAGCCTGCTCGGCGGCCTGTTCAGCCTGCAACTGGGCGAGACTGTCATCTTCGATTTCGACCATCTTCTGCAACTCTTCAACCTTGGACAGGCGTGCTTGCAGTTCGGCGATGCGTGATTCCAAATCCTGGTTTTCAACGCGCGAAGCTTCCAGTTCTTCCTCGGCCAGCGCGAGTTTGGTGCGCAATTCCTCGACCTCGCCGGCATCACCGGTGCCGGTCGATTCACTGTCGCCATCGCCGGGCAGCAACAGACTCAGCTCACCGCCTTCTTCGTCGGCCGCCGTTGGTCCAGCCACGGATTCCGCGCCACTCTGCTCGCTGGCCGTGGCCGGCGAGACGCCGGTTACGCGAACGACATATTCGTCCCACAAACCGTTCTGCACCAGAACTTCGGCATAGGCTTCCTGTTGACCCATGGCGTCGATCTCATCCATGGTGGGCGCGCGCAAAATTGCGCCCTCTTTCATATTATTGATGTTGCCGTCGTTAAAGGCGTCTGGATTGCTGCGCTGAAAAGCGAGCATTACCTGCGCCATGGAGTGGGCATCGTCCTTATAGCGCGAGGCGATACTCCACAAGGTATCTCCCTTAACGACCAAAACATCATCGTCGATGATGTTTTGCGGGGTTTCGGAGACGTAAGTAGCATCGCCGCCGGGTTCGGGTTCCGCGCTATCTGCGACCGCGGTATCATCGGATAATGCGATTGGTTCGGTAATCTCGTCGACGCCCTCGACGGATTCCTCGTCGGGGGCTTCTTCCATCGCGGTAACGCCAGCCTGTTCGGCAATCTCGCTGACGCTGGCGGCCTCAGAAATCGATTGTTCGACCGGCTCAACGGCGGCTTCGGTAGTTTCAGCGGGCGCCGGCTGATCCGCAAAAAACGGCGGATCGAGCAACACCGTAAACTCGCGCAGCAAACGCCCCTTGGACCAGTCGGCTTCGATCAGGAAATTCAGGAAAGGTTCTTTGACGCCGGCCTTGGTGGAAACGACAATAACAGCTTCATCGCCCGCTTCATTTTTCTTGATCGAAAAACGCAAATCCAGTAAATTGCGCGGTCGTGACAATCCGGCACGGGCAAACGCTTCACGCGATGCAAGGCTGACAAGTAGATCATCGATTTCTCCGGGACGGGCGGAAATCACTTCGATTTCAGCATTGAGGGGCTGATTCAGGAATGAATTGACTTCGATCTCACCCAGACCCAGGGCGAGACTGTTTGTCGGCATTATAACCGACAACCACAATGCAACAATTAGTCCCAGATTACGCACGTTTAGTCTCCCAGCTCCTCGACCTAATTCTTATAAAAAGTGCATTAAATCCATGCACCTATGATTACGGTCAGAGAATTTACTTTAAAGAAAACACTTTCACAAGTAGATGTAACTATAGATTACAAAAAAGATTTTAGCAAAAACTCTGTAACATTCACGAAATTATTCGCTAATCCATATCTCATGGGGTCCGCCGTCATCCAGAATTGCAGGCTTGACGCCTGATTCGGGGCCTGTCCAAGGTGGCTTAAAACACAGCTAAACGATTGATTACAATCGGAAATCGGACCTGCCGAACCTTCCTGAATCAGCAGGTTATCGAGCGCCGACAACTGCTTGCGACAGTCTTCGAAAACAATCTCCGATTCGAAACGCAACTGCACCGCAGCGGCGAATCCATGAAAAACGGGTACATTAATCGTTTGTAGCATCGGGGAATACGAAATAGGTCCCAAAAACTGCAAAAGATCGTCGATTATCCGGTTATCGACCGCTTCGGGAAATATATTAAATGCAAGTTGTTGCGGGAAAACGACGGCACGGACTTCGCGCGCGTTTAACAGGCTGATTGTCTGGCTGGCTAATTCGTCGACGCCGGGTCGACCGCGAAACTCGGCACTACGCATCAGCGAGATATTGAGCTGCGCAATCGGACACAGGCGGTTGAGCTGCAGCAATACCGGCAGCAGGCAGCAAAGTTCGGCGCCGGCCAGGCGCAAGCTGGTTGCGGAATAGGCGATTTGCGGTTGCATCGCAGCGTCCGCCATAAACACGGCCGGACCGTCACGCTCGATAGCATGGCTTAACAACAGGCAGCCCTGGTCGAGCGCGGTGGATTCGATTTCGGCGTCGGCTTCGGGCATCAGCAGCAGCGCACACGAGGAGTAGTCGAATTTTTGCTGATCCAACACTGCCAGGCGACTGCCGGCGAAAGCCAGTCGCTTGCCGGCATTCGCCTCGCGATCCAGCAAAAACAACGAATCCGGTTCGATCCCGGACTCGGGTAGTTTCTCGAGGATTGCCTCGGCCGCGATGCCGCCAGCATGCGAAATCGCGATGCGATGATTCATGCTTAAATCTCGTGCAAAATATTCAACATGCGGCGCAGGGGCTCGGCCGCACCCCAGAGTAGCTGGTCACCGACGGTGAAAGCTGCGAGGTATTCGCCACCCATACTCAATTTGCGCAACCTGCCGACGGGTATATCAAGTTTGCCTGTGACCGCTGCCGGCGACAGGGATTCCATGGTTATCAATTTATCGTTTGGCAACGGCTTGACCCAGTCGTTCGAAGACGCAAGTATCCGATGCACCTCGTCCAGCGGCACATCGGCTTTGAGCTTAACGGTCATCGCCTGGGAATGACAACGCATCGCGCCGACGCGCACGCATAATCCATCAATCGGAACCAGATCGTCGCCGCGACCGAGTATTTTATTGGCCTCGACGCCGCCCTTCCATTCTTCGCGGCTCTGACCATTCTCGAGCTGTGCGTCGATCCACGGTATCAGGCTGCCGGCCAGCGGCACCCCGAACTGCTCGCTGGGAAATTCTTTCGAGTTCAGGCGTTCAGTCACCAGCCGATCGATTTCCAGGATCGCCGACGCCGGGTCGTCGAGCAGTTCGGCGACGCTACGATGCAGGCTGCCCATCCCGGCGATTAACTCGCGCATATGCCGGGCCCCGCCACCCGATGCCGCCTGGTAAGTCATCACGCTCATCCATTCGACCAGGTCGTTTTCGAACAGCCCGCCCATCGCCATCATCATCAGGCTGACGGTACAGTTACCTCCGATGAAATCGCGCTTGCCCGCATCGAGGGCTTTATCGATCACGCTACGATTGATCGGATCGAGAATAATGATACTGTCGTTGTCCATGCGCAGCGTAGAAGCCGCATCGATCCAGTAGCCCCGCCAGCCGCTGCCGCGCAGATCGGCATGCACCTGCCGCGTGTAATCACCGCCCTGGCAGGTGACGATCGCATCCATGGTTCTGAGCTGGTCGAGGTCGGCGGCATCCTGCAACGGCGGCACCGGCTTGCCGATATCAGGCCCGGGTTGACCCAGTTGCGAAGTGGTAAAAAACACCGGCTCGTCGATACGATCAAAATCCCGCTCTGCGAGCATACGCTGCATCAGCACCGATCCAACCATGCCGCGCCAGCCTACAAAACCAACTTTCTTCATCGAATAGTCCCCATCAAATTCCTTAGCCGGGATCGCGCATGGCAAGCACAACCGCGTCCCCCATCTCGGACGTACCGATGCTGGCCCCGCCCCCGGCAATGTCAGCGGTACGCAATCCCTGGTCGAGCACCTTGCCGACCGCGGTTTCGACCAGCCCCGCCAATTCCGGTTGTGCGAGGCTATAACGCAACATCATCGCCAGCGACAGGATGGTCGCCAATGGATTGGCCATATTCTTGCCGGCGATATCCGGGGCCGAACCATGTACCGGTTCATACAGGCCCTTCCCGTCTTGATCGAGAGAAGCCGAGGGCAACATTCCGATCGAACCGGTTAGCATCGCAGCCGTATCGGACAGGATATCGCCAAACAAGTTGGTCGTGACGATCACATCGAATTGCTTGGGCGCACGCACCAATTGCATCGAGGCATTGTCGACATACATATGGCTAAGCTCGACCTCAGGGTAATCGGCGGCTACTCGAATCACCACCTCGCGCCACAATTCAGAAACTTCAAGCACATTGGCCTTGTCGACCGAGCACAATTTACGCTCGCGCAGCAGCGCGATTTCGAAGGCCGACCTGGCAATGCGTTCGACTTCATGCTCGGCATACACCAGGGTGTTATAACCCTGGCGTTCGCCGTTATCGAGTTCACGAATGCCGCGCGGTTGCCCGAAATAAATACCGCCGGTTAGTTCGCGTACGATCATGAGGTCGAGCCCGGCCACCAGTTCCGCTTTCAGGCTGGAAGCATCGGCGAGCTGCGGATAGAGAATCGCCGGACGCAGGTTTGAAAACAGGGCTAGCGACGAACGTAGATTCAGCAACCCCTTTTCCGGGCGCAACTCGCGTTCGAGGCTATCGTACTGCGGGCCGCCAATCGCACCGAAGAGTATCGCGTCGGAGCGTTCGCATAGAGCCAGGGTTGCCTCCGGTAGGGGCTGGCCGCACTGATCGTAGCCCGCACCGCCAATTGCCGCCGGTTCACACTCCGCGTTCAGTCCGAAATCCTGCCGCAGACAGTCCAGTATCTTAACGGCTTCCGCCATTATCTCCCGGCCGATACCGTCACCGGCAAGCAGCGCAATTTTTTTAGTCATCTGTCAATCCTATTTCAACCAGGGCAACCGTTCATAGTACTGCCGCTCGAAGGCCTCGATGGTCTCGGCATGGCGCATCGTCAGCCCGATATCGTCGAGACCGTTGAGCAGGCAATACTTGCGGAACTCATCGATTTCGAAAGCCAATTCCATGCCACCGGCGTCGCTGACTACCTGGTTTTCTAGATCGACACTGAGTTGGTAGTCCGTACTTTTTTCGAGTTCGCTGAATAGTTGCTCCACGAGTTCGTCGCCGAGCACAATCGGAAGCAGGCCGTTTTTGAACGAATTGTTGTAAAAGATATCGGCGTAACTCGGTGCGATCACCACTTTAATGCCGAAATCCATTAACGCCCAGACCGCATGTTCGCGCGATGAGCCGCAGGCAAAGTTTTTGCGCGCCAGCAGGATTTGCGCATGTTTAAACGGATCCCGATTAAGCACGAAATCGGGATTGACGCGGCGCTGTGAATGATCCTGCCCAGGTTCGCCCGGATCCAGATAGCGCCAGTCATCGAATAGATTGATCCCGAAACCGGAACGTTTAATGGATTTCAAATACTGCTTCGGGATGATCGCGTCGGTATCGATGTTGGCCCGGTCGATACCGGCGACGATACCGGTAAACTTTTTGAACTTTTGCATGCCTGCCTCTTATAAGTTGCGCACGTCGACAAAGTGGCCGGTAACGGCGGCCGCGGCCGCCATCGCCGGCGATACCAGGTGGGTGCGGCCTCCCTGTCCCTGGCGCCCCTCGAAATTTCGATTCGAGGTCGAAGCGCAGCGTTCGCCCGGCTCGAGGCGATCGGCATTCATGCCGAGGCACATGGAACATCCGGGTTCGCGCCATTCAAATCCGGCAGCGACAAAAATACGATCCAGACCTTCATCCTCGGCCTGCTGCTTGATCAGGCCGGAGCCGGGCACCACCAGCGCCAGTTTGACGTTGGCGGCCAGGCGGCGGCCCTCGACCACGCTGGCGGCGGCGCGCAAGTCCTCGATGCGCGAATTGGTGCATGAGCCGATGAAAATCTTGTCGACAGGCATCTGCTCGAAGGACATATTAGCTTTAAGACCCATGTAGTCGAGCGCGTCTTGCATCCCGCCGGCCTTGATCGGATCCGGTTCCTCGGCCGGATCGGGAATATTACTGGTGACGCTGCAAACCATTTCGGGGGAAGTGCCCCAAGTCACCTGTGGGGCGACATCGGTGGCGTCGATGACCACTTCTCGATCAAATACCGCATCCGCATCCGAATGCAGATCGGACCAGAAGTCGACCGCCTGCCGCCAGATATCGTCGCGCGGCGAAAAGGGGCGGCCTTCGACATAGTCGAGTGTGGTTTGATCGCAAGCTATGAGACCGGCGCGCGCACCTGCCTCGATGGTCATGTTGCAAACCGTCATGCGCCCTTCCATGGAAAGATCGGTAATTGCCTCGCCGGCAAATTCGATGGTGCAGCCAGTACCGCCGGCGGTACCGATTTTTCCGATAATATGCAATACGATATCCTTGGCGGTAATACCGTCGGCCACCGAGCCGGCAACGGTCACCCGCATGTTGCGGGCTTTTTTCTGAATCAGGCATTGCGTCGCCATAACGTGTTCGACTTCCGAAGTACCTATACCGAAAGCCAGTGCGGCGAAGGCGCCATGGGTCGAAGTATGCGAATCCCCACAAACCACCGTCATACCCGGCAGGGTCGCCCCTTGCTCCGGTCCGATAACGTGCACGATACCCTGGCGCGGGTCACCCATTTTGAATTCCGTCAAGGCATACTTGTCGCAGTTCTGATCAAGCGTATCGACCTGGAGCCGCGCGACCGGGTCGGTGATTCCGTTTTCGAGTCCGGTGGTCGGGACATTGTGATCGGGCACCGCCAGGATGGAGCGCTTGCGCCACAGCGGGCGCCGGGCGGTTTCGAGACCCTCGAAAGCCTGCGGTGAAGTCACTTCGTGCACCAAATGACGGTCGATGTATAGTAGCGCAGTTCCATCGTCGTCCTGGCGCACCCGATGCAAATCCCAGATCTTGTCGTATAAGGTTTTCCCAGCCATATTCTAATCCGCGTATTAACTTGTGTGATTCTACGCGCCAATCTAGAATAACTCTAATTCATAATTTTCATTATTTTCATTCCAAAACGGAATAGTTATGCGAATCAATCAAATCGACGCGTTTCTCGCGGTCGCCGAACTCGAATCATTTTCACTGGCCGCCGAAAGCTTACATATTACCCAACCGGCAGTTAGCAAGCGCATCCAGCAACTGGAAAACAGCATCCGGGTCGAGTTATTCGACCGCATCGGCAGGCGCAGCATCCTGACGCCAAACGGCAGAGCCTTCAAACCCCACGCCGAACGCATCCTGCAGGAATTGCGAAGCTACCGCTCCAGCCTGAGCCAACAACAGCTGACCCCTTCGGGTAATCTCAGCTTCGCCACCAGCCACCACGTGGGGCTGCATCGCCTGCCGCAGGTATTGCGCGATTTTAAAATACGCTACCCCCGGGTCGACCTCGATCTGCATTTCATGGACTCCGAAGATGCCTGCGCTGCGATTGCCAATAACGAACTGGAGCTGGCCATAGTAACGCTGCCGGAAGCTGCCGACGACCGGCTTGAATACGAGCCGGTTTGGATCGATGAACTGGTCGTCGTCATGGCCGCCGATCACGCACTCGCCACACAGCAAGAAATCGAACCGGCCCGGTTGCTCGGGCATGCGGCGATCTTACCGTCGCGCGGCACCTTTACCCGCAAGATCATCGATAATCTATTCGCCGGCATCAAGGACCGGCTCGACATCATTCTCGAAACCAATTACCTGGAGACGATTAAAGTCATGGTGTCCGCCAATCTGGGGTGGAGTATTTTGCCGCAGAGTATGGTTGACTCGAGCTTGACCAGCCACTACCTCAACGACTTCGATCTGCAGCGGCCGCTGGGCATCGTCACGCGCAAGAAACGTACTCTGTCACTCAGCTCTAGCGCCATGATAGAACTGCTGCGCGAAGACCATGACGATAGCCGCCGGGCCTGATCGCGACGCCTCTGCAGAAACCCGGGTTTATTGCTATAGTCATAACAACTAAATGCAAGGAGACCTCAATGCGTCCGATTACGAAATCTCTTATTCTCATTGCCGCAACCATCTTCAGCGGCAGCTCTCTTGCCGGAGAAGTGAGCCGCGCGATGTTTACCATCGGTATCGACAATCGCGAACCCGTCATCATGGTTGATAGCATCGATAGCAGTTCCTATACGTCGATTTCGTTTTTTACCGAGTTAACCGAATTAACCAGTCACAACGTGACCCATCAGTGGACCTTCAACGACCAGGTCATGTTTGAAAAGACGTTTGAAGTCAAGGGTCCCCGCTGGCGCGTATGGACCAGCAAAACCCTGGTTCCCTCCTGGACCGGATCCTGGACGGTAAACGTACTCGACGACGACCGTTCGGTGCTCGCCAGTAAATCCTTCGACTACCAGTAATACGGCAACACCGCGACTAAGACCCCGTGCCCCGGCGCGGGGTTTTTTTTACGCCCCGCACCAGTCGACGGATTTATCGGCCTTAACCGACGGCAACCACCGCGCGCGCTAGACAGGGCGACGGCGGTGTTTTAGAGTCGGCTTTTGTCTCTCGGCTATTCAAATGAGCTGCTTAAGACGAATATTTTTCGCCCTGGTAGCACTCGCGCTAATCCGGGTGATTTATTATTACCCGCAAATGCCCGACATCGTGGCCTCGCATTTTGACGGGCTCGGCGCTGCCAACGGCTGGGCCGGCAGGAACGGATTCTTCGGGCTTTACCTGGTCATCATTTTAATGCTGGTGATAGTATTCGAATTCGTCCCCAGGTGGTCGCAGTCGCGCAGCAACTTCGGCATGAAGCTTCCCCATCGGGACTATTGGCTGGCGCCGGAGAGAGTACAGCAGACCCGGGCTTTTTTTCGTCGCCAAATGTGCCTCATGGGCATAGCGCATATGCTATTGGCAATTTATGCAATCCAGCTCGTCATCCTGGCCAACTTCGACCCGCAACCCCGGCTGCATCCGAGTATCGGCTGGGCCCTAGCGTTGTATTTCGCTTGCCTCGGCGCCTGGCTGATTCGATTTTATCTACGCTTCAGAAAACCATGAGAAGCCGAAACATCATACACATGATTTCCTGCCATGCGGAGGGCGAGGTCGGCAATGTCATCGTCGGCGGAGTTAATCCTCCGCCCGGTGAAACCTTATGGCAACAGGCCAAATGGATTGCGCAGGACCAGGGCTTGAGAAACTTCGTACTCAACGAGCCGAGGGGCGGCGTATTCAAACATATCAACCTGTTGCTGCCGGCAAAACATCCCGACGCGTCCTTCGGTTTCATCATTATGGAACCCGAGCATACGCCGCCGATGTCTGGTTCGAACTCGATCTGCGTCGCCACCGTGCTGCTCGATAGCGGTCTGATTAGCATGCAGGAACCGCTCACGGAATTCGTCCTGGAAGCGCCGGGCGGGCTAGTGCCGGTCAGAGCTTACTGCGCCGACGGCAAGGCCCGGAGTATTGAAATCCATAATCTTGCTTCCTTTGCCGACCAACTCGGGGTGGCGCTGGAGGTGCCGGGAATAGGCAGTTTGACGGTGGATACCGCATTTGGCGGGGACAGTTTCGTACTGGTCGACGCCGGCGCGCTGGGTTTTGCATTAAGTCCCGATGAAGCCGGCGACCTGGCGTGTCTGGGCGTCAAAATCACCCGGGCGGCCAACGAACAACTCGGCTTCGTTCATCCGGAGTTCTCGGACTGGCAACATATTTCGTTTTGCCAGTTTGCGTTGCCGCTAGTCGAAGAAAACGGGATCAAAGTCGGTAAAAGCGCCGTTACCATAGACCCGGGGAAACTCGATCGCTCGCCCACCGGCACCGGCTGTTCGGCGCGCATGGCGGTATTGCATGCAAAAGGCGAAATGCAAGTGGGAGACCGTTTTATCGGCAAATCGATTATCGATTCATGTTTCGACTGCGGCATCGTCAGGCAAACAACCCTGGGCGATAAAATCGCGATCATCCCATCGATACGAGGTCGCGCATGGATAACCGGCACCCACCAGATCATGCTTGACCCGGACGACCCCTGGCCCGACGGCTATCGCCTCAGCGACACCTGGCCGCTGATGAGTAAGGGCACGCGGCGGCAGAACTAATGTCTGCTTTGCGTTTGCCGATATGAATTTCATCAAATGGCAAGTGCAACAGAACCAGATATAATTCCCTTTAAGCTTCGCGGGTTTCCCCGACCGCGACGTTTTTAATCTTTAGAGGCAGGCGCAATATAAATGAATAAGAACATCAGTAGCCGCAATACGGTCGATAAAGCGCTGAGAATCAATCTCGATGAAAAGAAATACGGCACCATAGTCGAGATCGGCGCCGGGCAGGAAGTTGCGCGCCAGTTTTTCAAGGCCGGCGCGGCGGCGGGCTCCATCGCCAAAACCATGTCCGCCTACGACATGAAATTTTCCGATGCCATTTATGGCGTGCAGGAGGACGGCCGCTATGTCAGCCGAGCCCGGGTGCAGGCGATGCTGGAAAAAGAGTTTGATCTGGTGGTCGACCGGGTCGGCACTTCGCGCTCGGTCGCCTCGCGTTACTTTGCCTATGGCGCGACCGTGGCGACGAAAAGATTTCAAGCCGAGAATGAGTGTCACGCCTGGTGCGGCGTGCGCGTGCAGATGTACCCGGCCGCCGAGCCCTCCGAAATTATCGTGCATGTGCGCATGCGTGACGAAAACGCGGAACGGCAACAACAGGCCATGGGTACCTTTGGCGTCAATCTGATTTACGCCGCCTACTATTATTTCGAAAATGCCAAAACCATTATCGATTCGCTAACCGACAATCTCGAACAGGATCGTATCGAAGTCGATTCGATCGAATTTTACGGTCCTTATTTCGAAGAAGTCGACAACCGCGCGATCAACCTGCATTTAATCCGCAGCTGGAAAACGCGCGCCATCATGTTCAAACCCAACGGATCGGTCGTGATCCCGGCCGAAATGCTGTACAAGAAAAACGTGCTCACCATTCGCGGCACCTTCAGGCCGGTAACCCGCCTCAACGTCGACATGATCGAACAGGGCCTGAAATTCTTTTGCCAGCTGCAAGGGGTAACTAAGAAAAACAGCGTCGCGCTGGCGGAAATCTCGCTCAACGATATTCACGGCAATGACCTGGGGGTCGCGGAGAAAGACTTGATCGAAAGCGTGCGCCTGCTGAACTCGCTGGGTTATAGCGTCATGATTACCGACTACACCCGCTATTTTTCGCTGCGCGCCTATTTCCGGCAATTCACCAAGCTACAAATCGGTATCGTCGTCGGCATCATGAACATCAGGCAGATTTTCGACGAAAGCAGTTACCGCGGCGTCGAGGGCGGAATCCTCGAAGGATTCGGTAAGCTGTTTCCCGATCATACGCGGCTGCTGGTGTACCCTGAGATCGACAAATCGGGCGAATTTCGGGATTACAACAACATCGATTTGCCGGAAAACCTGCAATATCTGTATCGCCACCTGCTGGAGAACAACTTCATCTTCGGCATCGAATCCAGCGACCATGAATTGTTTAACATTTTTTCTAGAAACGTGCTCAAGCAATTACAAAACGGCAGGGGCGCCTGGGAGGAATGCGTACCACCCGGAGTGGCCGACGAGATCATCGAAAACAAGCTGTTTGGCTATCGCGACTAGATATGCCGCGCAGCGGCCGGATAGATTTCCTGCAGACCAGCTCGAACCATCGATCAGGCGATGACCTGTTTGCTTCGCAGGCTCGCAATTTCCGTCTCATCCAGTTGTAGAATCCGTCGCAGCACTTCGTCGGTATCCTGCCCCAGTTGCGGCGGTGCGCACTCGTAGTCGATCGCGCTCTCCGATAGTCTGATCGGATTGGCGACACTCGCAACCTTACCCGCAAGCGGATGCGCAAGCTCCAGCTGCAACCCGCGGGAACGCACCTGGGGATCGTCGAACACCGCTGCAATGTCATTTATCGGGCCACAGGGAATACCCCCGGCATTGAGCGCTTCGAGCCACTCCGAACTCGTTTTCTCGCGCATAAGCGCGGCCACCTGCGGTACTAATGCGGCTCGAAATTTGACGCGCTGGCTGTTTTTGCAGAAGCGTTCGTCGGCGGCCAGCTCCCGCCTGCCGGCGAGTTCGCAAAAACGCTCGAACTGGGTATCGTTGCCAACCGCGAGGATGATGTAACCGTCGCTGGTCTGAAATGCCTGATAAGGCACGATATCATTAACCCGGCGACAATATATGTCGTATTCAGGGGCCCAAGAAAGCGTCAGATCAAGGCGCGACTCGCCGCCAATGGTTATTCCATTGGCAAGAGTTGCAACGCGGAGCTGGCGCTTTCTTGGGCCCCCTAACTAATTGATATTAAACAAGATAGGCCATCGCGTGTCTGCCCGCAGACGGCGTTATCAGAACTTGCTGCAGATTAACTGCAGCGGCGTTCTGATGCCTTGCTGTGAACAGACACGCGATGGCTGAATGCGACATATATTGTCGCCGGGTTAATATGATGCGCGTTGCTGAGCCGTTGCGGATTGATGCCGCTGGCCAGGTAATTCATCGCCTGATTTGCCAGGGTCGCGACCTGCACATCGAGCGAGGCCAGATCGATGTACTGTCCCTGCCCCGTTGCGCGTTGGTGAATTAGCGCCGCCTGAATCGCGTTGGCGGCATACATTCCAGTCAACAGGTCGGCTAGCGCCACGCCGATTTTCATCGGCTGGCCGTCGGGCTCGCCGGTTACACTCATCATGCCGCCCATTGCCTGAATCATGAAATCATAGCCGGCGCGGGCGGCGTAGGGTCCGGTTTGGCCGAAGCCGGTAATCGAACAGTAAACCAGCCGCGAATTAATCGTCTGCAAGCTCGCGTAATCGAGGCCATACCTGCACAGGCCGCCGACCTTGAAGTTTTCGATCAATACGTCGCTATGCGCGGCCAGCTCCCGAATCAAGTCTTGCCCCTCGGCGGCCGAGATGTCGATACAAACCGAACGTTTGCCGCGATTGGCGCCGTGGAAATATGCCGATTCAGTGGTTGGATTGCCGTCTTTGTCCGGCATATAAGGCGGCCCCCAGCCGCGGGTATCGTCACCGCTGCCCGGACGCTCGATCTTGATGACTTCGGCGCCCAGATCGGCCAGCATCTGGCTCGCCCAGGGCCCGGCCAGGATGCGGCTAAGGTCCAGTATGCGGATACCAACCAGCGGGCCCGCCATTTAGAAAAACGCCTGGAGTCCGGTTTGCGCGCGCCCCAGTATCAGAGCATGTATGTCGTGGGTGCCTTCGTAGGTATTTACCGCCTCGAGGTTCATCACGTGCCGGATCACGTGGTATTCGTCGGATACCCCGTTGCCGCCATGCATATCGCGCGCCACCCGGGCAATGTCGAGCGACTTGCCACAGTTGTTGCGCTTCATCAACGATACCAGCTCCACCGGGCATTGATCGGCATCCATCAAGCGTCCCATCTGCAGGCAACCCTGTAACCCGAGCGCGATTTCGGTCTGCATATCGGCGAGCTTCTTTTGCACCAGTTGGGTGGCCGCCAGCGGCCGGCCAAACTGGCTGCGGTCAAGAGTGTACTGCCGCGCCGCGTGCCAGCAGAATTCGGCGGCCCCCAGCGAACCCCATGCGATACCGTAACGCGCCCGGTTCAGACAACCGAAAGGACCTTTCAAACCCGCCACTCCGGGCAACAGATTTTCCGCGGGAACGAAGACATCCTGCATCACGATTTCGCCGGTAACCGAGGCGCGCAGCGAAAACTTGCCTTCGATCGTGGGGGTCGATAATCCCTCCAGGCCGCGCTCCAGAAGAAACCCGCGAATCACACCGTCGAGCTTGGCCCAAACTAGCATCACGTCGGCAATCGGCGAATTCGTGATCCACATTTTCGCGCCCTTGAGACGGTAGCCGCCAGCGACTGCAGTCGCGCTAGTCTTCATGCTCGCGGGATCGGACCCGGCGTCCGGTTCGGTCAGGCCGAAGCAGCCCACCCATTCGCCCGTCGCCAGCCGCGGCAGGTATTTTTGACGCTGGTCTTCGCTGCCGTAAGCATAAATCGGATGCATCACCAACGACGATTGAACACTCATCGCCGAGCGATAGCCGCTGTCGACGCGCTCGACTTCACGCGCCACCAGCCCATAGCAAACGTAGTTGACGCCGGCGCAACCGTATTCTGACGGAAGCGTCGCGCCGAGCAATCCGAGTTCGCCGAATTCACGCATGATTTCACGGTCGAAATTTTCTTCGCGATTTGCCATCTGCACCCGCGACAGCAGCCGGTCCTGACAATAATCGCGCGCAGCGTCTCGCACCATGCGTTCATCTGCACTCAATTGTTGCTCGAGAAACATCGGGTCCTGCCAGTCGAAAGCCACTCGTTTTGCCTGTGTCATAATTTCATGCCTGTTGAATGTGATCACATTTTATCGACATCAATCGATTTTGCCAGCCCATTTAACCGCCCAACTGACGCCTGAACCCGCACCTCGGGCCCGGCTAACGCCGTTGTAGGAATTGCAGCGCCAGGGATCCGTAATTGTAGTAGGCGGCGCGCAGGCCGCGCCGCTTTTCGCGGTACAGCGCCTCGATCGGAAACGGGAAATCTTCACGGTTGCCGCTGACGATGGTCTCCGCCAAATGTTTTCCGATAACGCTGCCCGTGCCTATGCCGCGGCCATTGTATCCGGCTGGCGCGAATATCCCGGGCGCCAGTAACTGCACGCGCAATATCTTATTGCTGGTGATTCCGATCTGCCCACTCCACCGGTAATCCCATTCGAGTCCTCGGGTTTGCGGATACAGCCAGTCGCGGCTGCGCGTCATCCAGTTTTCGCGGATGGCACGCTGCCAGCCTCGTAACCGGCCGACGCTGCTCATCACCAAGCGACCGCCGGCATCGATGCGCGAAGAAGTCAGCAGGGTTTGCGTATCCCAGATACCCTGACGTTTGGGGATAATTCCGGCGGCCACGTCAGCAGCCAATGGCTCGCTCGCACAGTGAAAGATAAACAGCGGTACGGTCGAGGCGCGCACCTGCGGGCTATTGGGGTCGGCATAGGCGTTAGTGGCGACAATCACCTGCTCCGCCGAGACCTGACCCAGGGCGGTGGTCGCCAACCAGCGATCATTTTGGCGGGTCAGGCCTTCGACACCCGACTCCTGGAACAGGCGGGCGCCGAGACCTAGTGCAGCCTGTGCTAGCGAACGCGCATAATTTAGTGGGTGGATGGTCGACGCCGCCGGATCGAGTATCCCGCCGTGCCGGTAAACCGGGGAAACCGAAAGGGCGCTGGCGGTTTCACCATCGATCAGTTCGACTGCACTGCCCAATTCCTTTATCTGCCGACAGCGATCTTCCAGATATTTCATCGCGGCAGCATTGTGCGCGATATTCACGGTGCCTGTCTGCTGCAGATCGCATGCCATTCCGTAGCGGCTGACCAGTTCAGCCACCAAGGCCGGAGAATCGCGCAAAGCCAGGTTGAAACGCACGGCGGCTTCTTCACCGAGCTGCTTTCTGACGTGCTCGGGGGTTTGCCAGATGCCGGCATTGACCAGACCAGAATTGCGCCCGGAAGCACCGAAACCGATGCTGCGCGCCTCCAGCAAGACCACCGCAACGCCCTTGGCGGCGAGGTGCAGCGCGCTCGACAACCCGGTATAACCGCCACCGACGATAAGCACGTCGGCCTGCAAGGATTCCTGCAACTGTCGGCTAACCGGATTGGCGATCGCGGTAGCGCCCCAGAGCGAGTTCTCTGCAGCATCCTGCGGCAAGTGGTTTGTCATAGGGAATCTTCGAGTCGACGACACCGGAATTGTGCGTGATGCATATTATTATTGCTAGCCAAGGCGCTAAAAATCGATAAGAATTCGAAGCTTCATAACCGGAGTCACGGAGGTTTTTCGATGCCAACGCTAAGCGTCGCGGCTACGCAAATGGCATGCAGCTGGGATATCCGCGCCAACCTCGAGTCTGCCGAGAACCTGATCCGCGAATCGGCTGCCGCGGGAGCCCGAGTAGTTCTGATCCAGGAGTTGTTCGAAACGCCCTACTTCTGTATCGAACAGGATGCCAAACATTTCGAACTAGCGACATCGATCGCCGAAAACCCTGCGATTCCGCGGTTTCGGGAACTGGCGCAGGAACTCGACGTGGTCTTGCCCTGCAGCTGGTTCGAACGCGCCAATCGCGCTTTTTACAACTCGGTGGCAATGATCGACGCCGACGGCTCGCTGCTCGGAGTTTACCGTAAATCGCATCTCCCGAACGGCCCCGGTTACCAGGAGAAAAGCTACTTCAACCCCGGCGACACCGGATTCCGGGTATGGTCTACGCGCTACGGAAAAATCGGCGTCGGGATCTGCTGGGATCAGTGGTTTCCCGAAGCAGCGCGCAGCATGGCTTTGCTGGGCGCCGAGCTGCTGCTCTACCCGACCGCGATCGGTTCCGAACCCCCGCCTGCGATAAGCCTCGATTCAAGCGGCCATTGGCAACGCACCATGCGGGGCCATGCCGCGGCCAATATGATTCCGGTTATCGCTTCCAACCGCATCGGCACCGAACATGCGACTCAGGACCCGAGTCTCGAGATTACGTTTTATGGCCATTCGTTTATCAGCGATCACACCGGGGCGATCGTTGCCGAGGCCGATGACCGCAGCAAGTCCATCCTGGTGCATGAATTCGATATGGGTTCGATCAGCAACTATCGCAATGCCTGGGGTTTATATCGCGATCGCCGTCCGGACCTGTATCGGCCGCTGGCAACGCTTGACGGCATAGGTCAATCGGTATGATCGATACCGAACTCTGTTACCTGAGCGCCACTGAGGCGATACGGCTGTTCAGTCAGGCCCGATTGTCGCCGGTCGAACTGATGCAGGCGCTGATAACACGGAGCGATTGGGTCGAACCCGACATCAACGCGTTCACCGAAACTTATTTCGACGAAGCCCTGGCGCTCGCCCGCCAGGCTGAAGCGCGTTACCGGCAAGGAACCCAGCGTCCGCTCGAAGGAGTTCCATTGGCGGTGAAAGACGAATTCAAACTGGCGGGCAAGCGCCGCACTTCGGGCTCGCTGGTCTACCGCGACCGAGTCGACACCGATAACGACGTTATCGTGCAGCGCCTGTTGGACGCCGGCGCGATAGCACACGCCAAAACCACGACCCCGGAATTCTGTTTACTGGGCTCCTGCCATTCACGCTTGTGGGGTATCACCCGCAATCCCTGGAATCTGGATATCACGCCGGGGGGCTCGTCCGGCGGTTCCGGGGCGGCGCTCGCGGCAGGTACCACGACCATCGCCACCGGCACCGACATCGGCGGTTCGATTCGGATTCCGGCCGCGCTATGCGGGGTCGCCGGTTACAAGCCGCCCTATGGCCGAAATCCGGAGATTCCGGTATTCAATCTCGATTTTTATAGCCATTCCGGACCGATGGCACGCAGGGTAGATGATCTCGCTGCAATGCAGAATCTGATTTCCGGCGTGCATAACCAAGACAACGCCAGCCTGCGCGAAAAGATCACCATCGACTGCAGCCTACCGCCGGACCTGGCGGGCTGGAAAATCGCTTACTCGATGGACCTCGGTTTCATGGAAGTCGATGCCAGCGTGCGCAGTAACACGCTGGCGGCGCTCGAACTAATGCGCGGGCTGGGCGCAAACATCGACGAGGTCGAGATCGGCTGTGACGCATCGATTATCGACGCCGCACACCATCACTGGGCGCATGGCTGGGCCGCATCGATGGACCGCCTGTTGGATACCAGGCGGGACGATCTGTGCGATTATACGACCTGGTTTATTGAAAATGCTCGTAAATCGACGCCGCAGGACTATCTTGACTCACTCGAAACCGCGGTCGCCATGTATAACCGCTTCGGACCCATGATGGATGAATACGATATCTTCATTTGCCCGACGCTGATGACCACCGGCGTGCCCAACGACAGTACCTGGCCCAAGAATGAAATCGAAATTAACGGCGAGATACGTCTGGTCAGCGAAGAACACTGGTCGGCGACCTTTCCTTTCAACATTTTAAGCCGCTGCCCGGTCATGTCGATGCCCAGCGGCCTGGCCGCGAACGGCGTGCCCACGGCGATCCAATTCGTCGCGCGCAGTTTCGATGACCAGCGCGTTTTCAGCGCCGCACTCGCCTACCAACAGGCTTTTGCCGCACCCGCTTATCAACTCGATCGCAGAATCGCCTCCGGAGACCAGTAATGCTTACCGTATTCAGTGAAAAACACGCGCTGCGCGACGCCAAAACCGAACTCTACGGTGGTGTACTGGTGCCTCCCTTCGAATGCCCGGCGCGCGCCGAATGCGTATTGCAGCGTATCCTTGATGTGAATCTGGGAGAGGTAATCGCGCCCCGGCATTTCGATATCGAGACGATCACCGGCGTGCACGATGCCGATTTCATCCGCTTCCTCGAAACCTGCTGGGACGATTGGAGCGCCGCCGGCTTCGACGGTGAAGCCATCGCCAGCTGCTGGCCGGCACGCGGGATGCAGCAAGCGCGCGTACCAAATCATATCGAAGGCAAGCTGGGGCACTATGCGATGGCGGCGGAAACCTCGATTTCCGACGGCACCTGGGAAGCGGCGCGCGCCAGCGTCAATGTCGCCCTGACCGCTCAGGCGGCGATTCGCGACGGCGCCGGGGAAGCTTTCGCTTTATGCCGCCCCCCGGGTCATCACGCCGCGGGAAATATGTTCGGCGGTTACTGTTTCATTAATAACGCCTCGGTCGCGGCACAGGCGTTTGTCGAACAGGGCGCGACGCGCGTCGCTCTGCTGGATGTCGATTTCCATCACGGCAACGGCAGCCAGGCGATTTTTTACGACCGTGACGACGTCATGTTTCTATCTCTGCACGGCGACCCCAGCGACGCCTTTCCGCATTTTCTCGGCTACGCCGATGAAGTCGGCCAGGGCGCCGGTGAGGGTTACAACCACAATTACCCGCTGGGACCCGGCACCAACTTTAAAACCTGGGGCGAGGCACTCGAACAGGCTTGCAAAAGAATAATCGACTATGCACCGGATGCGCTGGTGATTTCGCTGGGTGTAGATACTTTCGAACACGATCCGATTTCATTTTTTAAACTCACCAGCGATGACTTCAAACGTTACGGCGCAAGCATAGCCCGCCTCAAGTTGCCGACCTTGTTCGTCATGGAAGGCGGTTACGCGGTCGCAGAAATCGGTCTCAATACGGTTAACGTACTCGAAGGTTATGAAGGACGCTAACCCGCCGCGACCGACGCGCGAACGACGGCATGATAATTATTGCCCATTCCTTATCGGACTCGAGTGAAAACGATCGGCAGGCTCGGCAAAAACACCCAGGCCGCCCTGTGCCTGGTGGCGGCACTGGTCTGTCTTACGCTAAGCGACTCGATAATCAAGTGGTTAAGCCCGGTGCTGCCGCTACATCAAATAACCCTGTTCCGTTCCATTATTGCGATTTTATTATTACTGGCATTCGTTAGTTTCGGAGGCGGCTTGCGGCTACTTCGAACCCGCCGTCCGTTATTGCACTTCACGCGCGGCCTGACGCTGGTCCTGGCCAACATGTTTTTCTTCCTCGCCTTGGCGGCGATGCCGCTGGCGGAGACGGTAACGCTGTTCTATACCGCGCCGCTTTTCATCTGCATCCTGTCGCAGCCGGTGCTGGGTGAGAAAGTTGGCCGGTCTCGCTGGTTCGTTATAGCAATGGGCATGATCGGGGTGATCATCATGCTGCGACCCGGCACCGAGCTATTCCGCGTTATCAGCCTGCTGCCGGTGTGCGCCGCTTTATGTTATGCGGCGATGACTATGATGACGCGCAAACTGGGCCTGCATGACACCGCCGGGGCATTGACATTTTATATCCAGCTGAGCTTTATCGTCGTCAGTTCGCTGGTTGGACTCGCCATCGGCGATGGTCGCCTCGACCATTACGACAGCACCGCTTTGAGTTTTCTGTTGCGCGCCTGGGTCTGGCCCGACACGACGCAGCTGCAGCTATTGATCGTTTGCGGCAGTATCATGTCCATTGGCGGTTACCTGATTTCCCAGGCTTACCGAATCGGCGAAGCCTCGGCGGTGGCGCCCTTCGAATACGCCTCCCTGCCGTTTGCCCTGGTGGTGGGTTACTACCTCTGGGGCGATTGGCCCGATTGGTCGGCTTTTATCGGGACCGGATTGATTATCAGCAGCGGCCTGCTGGTGCTTTACCTGGAAAACCGCGCGCAGTTAAAGACTCAACGCCACGTCCAGATCGACTATTAGTATCCGGCGGAATTTAATGACGATGGATTAATTAATTGTCCCATATCAAGATCTTTTGCGATAATTTATATAATGTCCGTCTCTAGTTAGCTCAGAGTGTTTTTATAAATCCAGGGAGTTTCCGGTGTTGGACACAAACGACTATAAGAAGATCCTGCTCGAAATGAAACAGGACCTGACCCATCGCATCACGGCGATCGACAAGGATATTCGCCACGAAGGCATGACCGCCGACTGGAGCGAACAGGCGAGCGAGCGTGAAAACGACGAAGTACTCGAATCGCTGGGTAACAGTTCGAAGCAGGAATTGTCAATGATCAAATACGCGCTCAAGCGCATCGACGATGGCAGTTATTTCCACTGCGATGAGTGTGGCGCAGAAATCCCGTCCGCCCGGTTGAAGTTGCTGCCCTTTACCGCTCATTGCGTGAGTTGCGCCGAATTAATCGAGGAATAATCAAAACCTGCCATGTTGACCGACAAACACGATCTGGTGCACGAACTGCCCGAGCACCGCGACAAAATTCACCAGCTCAAGCTAAGCAATCAGCACTTCGCCAAACTATTCGACGAGTACCACGAAGTCGATCACGAGGTACATCGCATCGAAACCGGGATCGAAAACACCTCGGACGAGTATCTCGATGGACGCAAAAAGCGGCGCTTATATCTGAAAGACGAACTCTACCGGATGATCAAACAGGACTAACCTAGCGGCCGCTGCCCGACCATTAGTCAAGGAGTTTGATCGGATCCATGGTGAGGACCACGATTTGCTCATCTGCAGGTAGCGCTTGCAGCGCCGTGTTTTCTTCAACCGCTTTTAAGCTGGGTAACTTCGCGGCGAAACGGCAGCGCATCCCCGAGGTCGGGTTTATCCAGTTCGCGGGCGTAACGATGGCCGGCGTAGGTCGCCCAGGCAATGGGTGCCGGCGCCTCGGCGTCGCCGATCAGCTTGATCGACTTAATCCCGTTTGCCTGCCATTCATCCCGCCGGGTCTCGAGTTCGCGCCACAACGAGTCGTCACCGCGACGCGACGCCACCATCGCAACGGCATCGACACGACTCGCCAGCGCGCGGCCCGAGAATACGCATTCGCTGAAGACCTGACCGCCCGCAATCCGGCTGACGGCGCGATTGAGCACAATGCTTACGCCCAAATCGACCAGACGCGCATGGATCGCAGCCTGCTCCAGCGTGTTATTGGTCCAGGCGGACACGTAAGCAGCGGGCGTAACCAGGGTCACGTCGCAACCCTGCGCATTTAACAATTCGGCCACCACGCCGCCCATGTAATAATGATCGTCGTCAAACACTAAAACCTTGCCCGAGGGTATCTCGCCCGCCATCAAGTCGTCAGGGGTATATACCGCCACCGAAGCGTCGTTCGGCAGCGGCACCACGTGATGGCGCGCCACGCCGTCGGCGCGCCAGCTTGACCCGGTTGCCAGCACCACGTGCTCAAAACCGAATTCGAGAATATCGTCGGCGGATAATTCATTAGCGAGGAAAATATCGACATTCGCCATCTGGCCGAGCTGGTATTCGCGATAATCGGCTACCCGTCCCCAGGCGGACAGTCCCGGCAGCTTGCGTTCACGCGCAACCCGACCGCCAAGCTCGGTGGCGGTCTCGGCCAGCACCACCTGATAACCGCGTTCCCCCAGCGCACGCGCCGCCTCGAGGCCGGCAGGCCCGGCGCCGACGACCAGCACCGTCGCACTCTCACCCCTGGGTTCGATGATTTCCGGATGCCAGCCTTTGCGCCACTCTTCCATGAACGTCGGGTTTTGCGTACAGCGGGCGATCGACATGGTCATATCGCCGCTAATGCAGATATTGCAACCGATACATTCACGAATATCCTCGACCCGGCCAGCGTCGATCTTGCGCGGGATGAAGGGATCCGCAATCGACGGCCGCGCACAACCGATAAAATCAAGAATCCCGGACTCGACCTGCCTGGCCATCACGTCCGGCGAAGTGAAACGCCCGACGCCGACCACCGGTTTCGGCGTCAAGGCTTTGATGCCCGCCACCAGTTCCTGCTGCGCAGCTTCCGGCTTGAATCGCGAAGCCCCGGAACAATCCGCCCAGTTGCCGTGCGCGAGGTCCCATAAATCAGGCAACTCGGCATGCATTTCGATCAGGTCGCGCAGCTCGCCGTTACTGAAGCCGAGATCGCCAATTGCCTCTACCAGCGACAAACGCAGCGTAATACCGCAGCGATCGCCGATCGCATCTCTACATTCCTCGATCACTTCGCGCATCAGTCGACTGCGGTTTTCCAGGCTACCGCCGTATTCGTCGCTACGCTGGTTGGTGGCGCTGGACAAAAAATGCTGAAACACGCCGTGACCATGCGCAGCGTAGAGGCAAATGAGATCGAAGCCGGCCGCCTTTGCGCGCAAACAGGCGTTGCGGTGCCAGCGGCGCAAGTCACGAATGTCTTTTTTGGTCATGGCGCGCGCTCACCGGATCGCTGGTATAAGTGCGAATCGGCATCGCAGTCGGCGCCAGCGGGACCTCTTTGGAATACAGGTTGGGACCATTGATCCCGGCATAGGTCAGCTGGGTACCCGCCAGCGCATCGTATTCATGGATCGCATCCGCCATTTTGGCGAGCATCGGCAGGTCGTCGTCATCCCATAGGCGCAACTCGATATAGGGCGAAATCTCCGAGCTGTGATGCATTTCGTTTTGTTCGGTAAATATGACGCCCCAGCCGCCTTCCGCCTTGATGCCGCGCATCCTGGCCGCGGCCGAGGGATCGCGATAGCCGCCGCCGTTGCAATGCGGCACCTGGTAAAATCGGTTTTTGGCGGTTACCGGCCCAATCTGCACGGGTTCAAACAATATATCGTAACGCGGATCTCGGTTAGTCCCCATATGCCTCTCCTCAGGGTTAGGGCCTGTCAACAGGCCCTGGTCTACAACTTCGCCATTCCCGGAATTTTCTCGTTGTTTATCTGTTTCACGCAGAACTGATTGAAACTGTCGACGACAATGGTTTTTTTAATCGTGGCCAGGGTCGCTATCCCAAGCGTCAAGCCCGGGTTGAATCCCGCCAGGCGCACATACTTCAGCGCGCTGCCGTCCAGCGACTTTTGATTGATGGGCCGCACGTTGCCGAGGCTGTAGCCGTAGCCCTTGGCGACCAGCGCGCGCTGCACCTCGATATGGCGGGTGCGCGCGTAAATACTGGGTTTGAGATTGTAGCTGTCGAACAAGGACATGAAATAGGTATCGCTCAGCGGCAGATCGAGCAAGATCAATTTCTCATCGGCGAGTTCCGTCAGCGATATCGATTTCTTGCCGGCCAGGCGGTGTTCGGCGGCCAGCAGCACATAGGGTTTGAGTTCAGCCAGCGGGATGAAAGCGATATCGCTTTCGAGTTGCAGGTTATAGGTGAGCGCGAGATCGATCGCGCCCCTTTTGAGTTTGCTCAATAACTCCGCCTGGTTGCCTTCGCTGACGTTTACCGCAACTTCGTCATGCGACTTCATATAGCCATGGCAAAGCTCGGGCGTCACGATTGGCGCCAGCGGAATGAAACAGCCGACGTTAATCGAACCGAATACCTGATCCGATAATTTTCCAGCGAAACTCTTCAATTCATCGGCGTCCCGCAATAGCGACTTGGCCTTATCCATCAACAGGCTGCCTGCCGTGGTCAGGCTCATACCCTGGGCGTGATGCCGGATAAACAACTGCAGCTGGAACACATCCTCGAGATGCGCGATCGCGTTCGATATCGATGGTTGAGAAACGTGAATATTCTCGGCCGCGCGCAGGATGCTGCTGGCCTCACCGGCCGCCACAAAATAAGAAAGCTGCTTCAATGTGAACTGCAAGGCAACCCCGCGTAGCCTGCATATTGCATGAAGGGAACGAAACTCAGGGGAAATCTGGCACAAAATCGCCGGGAGCGATTTTGGACGCGCGTAAGCGCGGCCCCGCAGGGGTGAGGCGCAAGGACGCGCCGAACAAACAAGGTCGGACGATCGCCCGCCGGGACATAGCCGTAGCTATGGCTCAAGGGAGATCGTTCGAGATTGGCAGCCAGATTATTGATGTGCGCCATCCATGGCGCACACCCCTTCGGGGTTGCTGCGCATCGCCAATCCGCATCCTGCGGATTGGTCCTGATTTCGTTCAGGTACAAGCTGTAACCGGCCATTTTCTGGAAAAATTGACTTAATACTTTGATAACTATGCTATTTCTCCAAAGTTTGTACCGCCTTCGTGCAATATGCAGGTTAGCGCCTGTTTCGATCACGCTGATTGCCTGCGATCGAGTGGATTTCTATAAGCATTGTGCAACCAATTGGATTAGTTTCCAGCATGATATCGGAGGCTCTCGATTTAATAAATGCTAATCACGTAAATCCAGGCCGCCTGGTATCGGCGTCGTTCGGGGTCCTAGGAAAAATACAAATGCCCTTGATTCGTAAAATTTAAATCAATAACTCAAAAATGACTGTTTTAACTAAACCTCGCGGTTAGGCAATATAAAACAAAAATGCACACATCTTTTGCATAGCAGGATTGCAAAGACTCAAGGTTTTAAAACCAGATACGGGCCAGGACAATGCCAACTGAAAAAGTAGATACGCTCGTTGTTGGCGGCGGCCAGGCAGGCGTGGCCATGAGCGAGCATCTGAGCAACTGCGGCGTGCCTCATCTGGTTTTGGAACGCGACCGAATTGCAGCGCGCTGGCGCTCGGAAAGATGGGACTCTCTGGTTGCCAATGGTCCGGCCTGGCACGATCGATTTCCAGGTATGGAGTTTTCCGATGTCGATCCCGACGCCTTTGCCCCGAAGGAGAGCGTTGCGGATTATTTCGTCGCTTACGCGGAAATGATCGATGCTCCCATTCGCTGCGGCGTGGAAGTCAAGGAAGTGCGAAGGAATGCCGGCCGCCCCGGCTTCCGTGTCGGAACCTCGGATGGCGTGATCGAAGCCAACAGCGTAGTTGCCGCCACCGGAGCTTTCCAACGCCCCGTCATACCGGCCGTGGTTCCTGAAGATTCAGGCATCATGCAGATCCATTCCAACGCTTACCGCAACCCCGACCAGCTACCCGAGGGTGCGGTGCTGGTGGTCGGAGCCGGCTCATCGGGAGCCCAGATCGCGGATGAATTGTTGCGTGCAGGCAAGTCTGTTTACCTCTCGGTCGGCCCCCACGACCTTCCGCCGCGCCGCTATCGCGGGCGTGACTTCGTCTGGTGGCTGGGAGTTCTCGGCAAGTGGGATGCCGCGGCACTCGAGCCGGGCATGGAGCACGTCACCATCGCGGTGAGCGGCGCGCATGGCGGCCATACGGTCGACTTCCGGCGTCTTGCCGCGCAGGGCATGACACTCGTTGGTCGCACGCAGACCTTCAAAGACGGCGTGATGCACTTCGCGACGGATCTCGCGGACAATATTGCCCAAGGGAATGCGAACACCCTGTCGGTGCTGGACGAAGCCGATGCTTATGTCGTCCGCAACGGTCTCGACTTTCCGCAAGAACCCGATGCCCGCAAAGTCGAACCGGACCCGTTGTGCGTGACCGAACCCATTCTGGAACTGAACCTGGCGCAGGCCGCGATAACCTCGATCGTCTGGGCAACCGGTTTCAAGCTCGATTACAGTTGGTTAAAAGTTGACGCGTTCGATAAAGCAGGCAAACCGAAACATGAGCGCGGGGTATCGGCCGAACCCGGGATTTATTTCCTGGGATTGCCGTGGCAGTCGCGACGCGGGTCCTCTTTCATCTGGGGCGTCTGGCACGACGCCAAGTACCTGGCGGACCAAATTTCCATACAACGCCAATATCTATCGTACAATGTCGCCGTACAGCCTTAGCCTGGCAGCGCATGACCCAAAGATCAAGGTAATCGAAAGGGTGATGACCGAGACACAAACTGTGACCCTCTGCCGCGGATCGCATGTCGATTCCACGCCCCTTGCCCAAACGGCCGAGCTGTCGCTGGGGGGATAGGATTTTACGGTGCGTCGCAGCAAGCCGCTCGCTACCTCCACACCAACCGGAGAACTAATTTATGGCACACAAACGGCTCAGGCCTTTTAACACCCGCCAGACCTACCCCGAGCAAAATCTGGACAACGATTTATCGCAGGCTGTAGTCGCGGCCAACATCATTTTTCTACGCGGACAAGTGGCCCAGGACCTGGATACGGCTGAAAATCTGTCCATCGGCGATCCTGTCGGACAAACCCATCGCGTCATGCAGAACATTCGGCTGCTCATCGAAGAGGGCGGCGGCAAGATGGAGCACCTGACAAAATTAGTGGTTTATCTCACCGATATCCGGCACCGGGAAGCCGTTTATCGAACCATGGGCGAATATATCAAGGGGATTCATCCCGCCTGTACCGGCCTGGTGGTGGTCGCGCTGGCACGGCAGGAATGGCTGGTCGAAATCGACGCTACCGCGGTAATCGACGAGTAACGAACCGCTCACGACGGCCGCGGATAAGCGCCGCATATCGACGGCGTTAGACGGGTCTCGATAGCCGCCATTACAATGCGGGACCCGCTAAAATCGACGCATTTACGGGGAAAGACAGTTCCTCGAGCCGGGCAAATCCCTATACTATGGACCCGGACTCGGTAATGGCAGACGACGTATCCGGAAGCGCTGCGCTAATTTTAAAGACGAGAAAGATAATGACACTATCCATAGCCGCATGGGATCGCGAATCAGGCCAACTCGGCGCGGCGATCTCATCATCGAGCATCAGCGTCAGCAGTCGTTGCCTGCACTGGCAATCCGGTGTCGGCATCGCGTTGAGCCAGAATATCACCGATCCCCGCCTGGGTCCGCGCATGTTGTCGCTAATCGACGACGGCGTCGAAGTAAAAGCCGCCATCGAAGCAGTCGTGCAGAGCACGCCCCACATCCGATTTCGCCAGCTCGGACTAATCGATTGTCACGGTAACACCGGTGTTTACACCGGCGACTCCGTGCTCGGATGTTTCTCCTCGACCGAGGGCCGAGATTGCGTCGCAGCCGGTAACCTGCTGGACAATGAAGAGGTCCCCGCGGCCATGGTAACGGCTTTCGAAAACTCGAGCGGGAGTTTCGGCAGACGCGTACTGGACGCGCTCGTGGCGGGAGTCGAAGCCGGTGGCGAGGCCGGGGCACTGCATTCGGCCGGCCTGTTAATCGGGGGCAAACCCAGCTGGCCGCTGGCAGAATTACGCATTGACTGGGACCAAGACCCGATTGCAAAGATGTTAGCCGGCTGGGAAGTGTATGAGCCGCAGATCGACGACTATGTCACGCGTGCCTACAATCCGGGCGATGCGCCGACGTACGGAGTTCCAGGAGATCCATAAGTGAATAGCGAGCAGCTGCTGGCGCGCCTGATAGCGTTCGAAACGACCAGCACCCGGTCTAATCTCGAATTGATCGACTTCGTGCGTAACCTGCTGGACGATCACAGGATCGAATCGCAGCTGATATATAACGATGACAAGACCTGCGCCAATCTTTACGCGACCATCGGGCCCGACGACCGCGGCGGCATCATGCTTTCCGGCCATACCGACGTAGTGCCGACCGCGGGGCAGGAATGGCACAGCGACCCTTATCGGTTGAGCGCGGACGACAGCCTGCTGTTCGGCCGCGGCAGCTGCGATATGAAGGGTTTTATCGCCTCTGTGCTGGCGCGCTTGCCGCAGATGGCGGCAGCGGAATTGAAGACCCCGATACACCTGGCGTTTTCTTACGACGAGGAAATCGGTTGCGTCGGCGCGCGCCGACTGGTGGAGTCGATGGCCGGCTTCGAGGTCAAACCGCGGCTCGGACTGGTCGGCGAGCCGACCGGCATGAACATGGTGCTGGGACACAAGGGCAAGGTGGCTTATCGAGTGACCGTTTGCGGGCTGTCCTGCCATTCCGCCTATATCACCAGCGGCGTTAACGCGGTCGAATACGCCGCCGATTTGATTGCCTTTATCCGCAACATGAACCAGCACGTAATGCAGCAGCTTAGTGACGACAGTTACTCGGTGCCCTATACCACTTTTCACGTCGGCAACATCAGCGGCGGGACCGCGCTCAATATCGTGCCGCGGCAATGCGAATTCGAATTCGAAATCCGTAATCTGCCACAGCAGGAACTCGACGACCTGGTGCATCAAATCAAACACTATGCGCGCGCTAAGCTGTTACCCGACATGCGCTCTCGTCATCCGGACAGCGACATCAAATTCGACGAGATTTCTTACTACCCCGGATTACATACCGATCCGGCATCGGCCGTCATCGCTTACACCCGCGCAATCAATCCGCTTGATTGCATCGGTGATAACGTCAGCTTCGGCACCGAAGCCGGCCTGTTCGACGGCATCGGCATCGACTGCCTGGTGTGCGGTCCCGGCAGCATCGAGCAGGCGCATAAACCCGACGAATACATCAGCCGCGAACAACTGGGCCACTGCGACGACATGATAGAAAATCTTGTACATCGATGCCGTGACACGGCAGAATTCGGCTAAACCAGTTTAAATCATAATTTTTATGTCTGATATTTCCGAACGCCGCGTCATCGGTTGGCGCGAATGGGTCGCGTTGCCCGATCTTGGCTTACCGGCTATCAAGGCCAAAGTCGATACCGGCGCGCTCACGTCGGCGCTGCACGCTTTTGTAATCGAGCCCTACTCCAAAGATGGACGCGATATGGTCAGATTCATGATCCATCCGGTGCAGCGTAATCAGGAGTTCGAAGTCGAATGCCGCTGCCCGTTGCATGACTATCGCGAAGTTAGCGATTCCGGCGGTCACCGCGAAATGCGTTACGTGATTCAGAGCCGGGTCAAGCTCGGCGACGACAGTTGGCCGATTGAATTAACCCTTACAAACCGTGATACTATGCGCTTCCGGATGCTATTGGGCCGTCGCGCCATGATCGATCGATTTACGGTCGATCCGGCGACGTCTTATGTCAGCGGAAAACTGTGGCCGCGCAAGCTTTACAACTTATAAACGGATACTAACAAATGAAAATTGCACTTCTTTCGAGAAATCGGAAGCTTTATTCGTCACGCCGCCTTATCGAAGCCGCCCAGGATCGCGGGCACGAGGTGGTCGTCGTCGACGTCCTGCGGGCCTATATGAATATCGCCGCGCACAAACCTTCGATCCATTACCGCGGTGAAATCCTCGAAGGAATCGAAGCGGTTATCCCGCGCATCGGCGCTTCGGTCACCCACTACGGTCTCGCGGTATTGCGGCAATTTGAAATGATGGGCGTGGTTTCCCTCAACGAGTCGGTCGCGATCGGTCGCTCGCGCGACAAACTGCGCTCGCTGCAGCTGCTGTCGCGCCGGGGCATCGGCATGCCGTTAACCGGCTACGCCAACAAGCCCGACGATATCAGGGACGTGATTAAAATGGTCGGCGGCGCGCCGCTGGTGGTTAAGCTGCTACAGGGCACCCAGGGCATCGGCGTGGTGCTGGCTGAAACGCAAAAGGCAGCCGAATCGGTAATCGAAGGTTTCATGGGGGTCAAGGCCGATATTCTGGTGCAGGAATACATCAAGGAAGCCGGCGGTTCCGATATTCGCTGCTTTGTTATCGACGGCAAGGTGGTCGCGGCCATGAAACGTCAGGCGCCCAAGGGCGAATTTCGCTCCAACCTGCATCGGGGCGGCACTTCGAGCCTGATCAAGATCACCCCCGAGGAACGCTCGACGGCGGTGCGCGCCGCGCGCATCATGGGGCTAAACGTCGCGGGCGTCGACCTGCTGCGTTCAAATCACGGTCCGGTGGTGATGGAAGTCAACTCCAGTCCAGGTCTCGAAGGCATCGAAGGCGCCACCGGCAAAGATGTCGCCGGTCTGGTCATCGCCAACCTGGAAAAGTTACAGCCCGGCAGAACCAGAACGCGTGGCAAGGGCTAGTCCGCTGCTTCCGGCAGCGACCGTCGCTGGTCTGTTTCGCTTCGCAGCCCATCTCAGCCGGCGTAGCGCGGGCCATTATTCGAAGCCGGTAAATAATGCGCACTGAGCTACAGCCAGCAATCGAAATCGCCGGGGTGCGTATCAAACCCGGTACCCGCCAGTCGATCGATATCCCACTGCCGAGTTTTTACACCCATAGCAGCGTCAACATGCCGGTCCACGTGGTGCACGGGCGTAAACCCGGGCCGGTGCTGCTGGTCTGCGCTACCATCCACGGCGATGAAATCAACGGGGTAGAAATAATCCGGCGGCTGTTATCCCACAAGATTATCGACCGCTGCCAGGGCACGCTGATCGTGATCCCGGTGATTAACGTCTATGGCTTCGTTTCCAAATCTCGTTACCTGCCCGACCGGCGCGACCTGAACCGGTCGTTTCCGGGGTCCGAAACCGGATCGATGGCGTCACGACTCGCCAATGTCGTGATGACCGAAATCATTCCGCACTGTAGCCACATCATCGACCTGCACAGTGGCGCGGTCAACCGTGAAAATCTGCCGCAGATTCGCGCCAAGCTCAGTGGTGAACCGGAAATCGAATCGCTGGCCCGAGCGTTTGGCGTACCCGTCATTCTCGATTCCAACCTGCTCGAAGGTTCGTTTCGCGAAGCCGCACATGCGCTCGGCATCCCGGTACTTCTTTACGAGGCCGGCGAGGCCCTGCGTTTCGACGAAGTCTCGATCCGTGCCGGTGTCAGGGGGGTACTCAATGTCATGGCGGCGCTGGGCATGCGCAACAGGCCCCGCAAACCACGCCAGCCAGATACCATGATTGCGAACACCAGCCAGTGGGTGCGGGCGCCGCAAAGCGGGATTCTGCGCGCGCTGTGCGCGACCGGAACCCGGGTCGAACCGGGCGACAGACTGGCTTATATCAATGACCCGCTCGGCGAAAACAACTGTGAAGTGGTAAGCCCGCTAGGTGGTATTATCATCGGTAAAACCAACTTGCCGCTGATATTCGCCGGCGAAGCCGTGTTCAACATCGCAACCTACGAAGCGGCCGAACAGGTTTCCGACCACATCGAGGCTTACCACGAAGAACTCACTCCCAACGGCACCGCCCCCGACGGTGAAGAACCGCCCGTGGTTTAATCCGAGAATGCCCGGGGACAGATCTTCCGATTTGTCCCCCTCGAAGGAATGGGCCGTTATGCAGCCTCGGGGATGGGGCGCCGAACCGGTTCTTCTCGGATCGGCCAGTGCACTGCGGCGGCGAAGATGCCGAGCCCCACCCCGAGCCACCAGACGACATCGTAGCTACCGGTAGTTTCATACAAAACGCCGCCCATCCAGACCCCCAGGAACGATCCCACCTGGTGAGAAAAGAACACGATGCCGCCCAGCATTCCCAGGTAGCGAGTACCGAACATAACCGCCACCAGCGCGTTGGTCGGAGCCACGGTCGACAACCACAGAATGCCGATGACTACCGAAAATACGACTACTGTGGTCGGAGTTGGCGGGATCAGCAAAAATGCGGTGAAGGCGATCGAGCGGGCGATGTAAATCAGCGACAGGAAAATCGGCTTGGAATAGTGCTGACCAATAACACCGGACGCCAGCGAGCCGATAATATTGAAAAACCCGATTAGACTGATGGCGACTACTGCCCACTTGGCCGCAATTCCCAGATCGCTGATGTAAGCCGGGAAATGCGCCGTAATGAAGGCCACCTGGAAACCGCAGACAAAAAAACCGGAAGTCAGCAACAGATAACCTTTGCTGGCAAAGGCTTCGCGTAAAGCCTGTTTAACCGTCTGCTCAAACTCCGCGGCTGCAAGCTTCGAGGTCGAGGAATTACCGCGCAATGGAATCGCGAGCAGCGGAATAATCAACATGAAGATGCCGATTGCGATCAAACTGTCGGACCAGCCCAGATTATCGATCAAACCCTGCGAAATCGGCGCAAACAAAAACATGCCGGCAGAGCCGGAGGCGGTGCCGAGACCGAATGCAAAGGAGCGTTTTTCCGGGCTTACCAGGCGCGCTATCGACGCCAGCACGACGCCGAAAGAACAGGCGGCAACCCCGAGTCCGATCAGAATTCCGCCGCCGATATGTAACCAGACCGGGCTCGGCGCCAACGCCATGGTCACCAGGCCGAGGGTGTAGAGCACGGCGCCGACGGCGAGTACCCGCCAGCTGCCGAACTTGTCGGCGATGACGCCGAACAATGGTTGACCGATACCCCAGAACAGATTCTGTAACGCCATTGCCATGCCGAAGGTCGCCCGGTCCCAACCGTTATCCTGCAAAATGGGCAGCTGAAAAAACCCCATTGCCGAGCGCGGCCCGAAGGCCAGCAGAGCAATAATGCAGGCGCATGAAATGGCGATAATCGGCACTTTATGCTGAACTAACGATTCGGAAGTCATCTAATTAATCGGGTTAGTGAAGCGGGCCCGGGCAGTTTACAATAACGCATCGGCATCTGCTGGATTTTTAGCGGCCTCATCGGGAGCACTATGAGCATTAAGATTTTTACCACCGGCGGCACCTTCGACAAGATATACTTCGATGCCAACAGCGAGTTTCACATCGGCGCTCCGATGGTGGCAGACCTGCTCGCCGAGGCGAACGTCAATTTTGACTATGACATCGAATCGCTGCTTAAAATGGATAGCCTCGATATGGACGCGGCCGATCGCGAATTGATCCGCAATGCAATCGCAAACTCGGACAGCGACAGAATCCTGATCACTCACGGTACCGACAGCATGGTAGAAACCGCGTTGTTCCTGAGCGACATCGGCGCTAAAACCATTGTACTTTTTGGCGCGATGCAGCCCGCGCGGATGCGCTACAGCGACGCGATGTTCAATCTCGGATTCGCCTGTGCGGCGGCTCAATTGCTGCCGCCGGGCGTCCACCTGGCGATGAACGGGGAAGTATTCGATCCGCGGCGGGTCGCCAAGAACCGGGAACGGAGCCGTTTCGAGTCCAGGCGCTAGCTTGACGCCTCGCTGGTTAGGCTATACAACGCATGCATTATCTTCGCAATGACCGAATCGACAATGAATACTAGCCCACAGTCATCACCTGCGTTCGCCAGCAGAACGTTGCGCTACTGTTACGGCGAGCATAGCGATATTCGCCTTTGCCGGGCGGCGCTCCATGCAGGCTAGGGCCAAAACCAAATTGTTACTGCCGTTTGTGGTGCTGCTGCTCGCTGCGGCGGTTTTCTTTTCCCTGGTCAATAGTAAAACCGAGCGTCCCAAACCGGAGCTTACCGAGAAAATCTGGCAGGTCGCGGTTATTACCGCGCTACCGCAAGAGCTGTCCCCGGCTATTACGCTCTACGGTCGCATTGAATCTCCCGAACAATTGAAAGCGGCGGCGCCCGGTGGCGGTATCGTAGAACGGGTTTACGTACGCAATGGCGCCCGGGTCAGTCGCGACCAGCAACTGGTGACCCTGGATAAACGTGATTTCGAGGCGGCGCTACTGCAGGCCGAAGCCGATCTGCGCGATATCGACAATCAGATTGCGGAACTCGAAGTCAGGCACCGCGCCAATCTGGCATCGCTCGAAACCGAACAGAATCTGCTGGCGCTGGCCGCCGCCGAGGTCAAGCGACTGGTGACGCTGAAACAACAGAATCTGAGCGCGGATACCGCGTTGAACAGTGCTCGCAGCGAACTCGGTCGCCAACAGTTGGCGGTCACCTCACGCGCGCTCGACGTCGATAGTTATCCCGCCAGGTTGCAGATATTGAAGGCGCGTCATGATCGTGGCAAGGCGCAGCTGGCCCAGTCCAGGCTGGCGATGAGCCGCTCCGACGTACGCGCCCCGTTCGACGCCATCATCAGCCAAGTCGCCGTCGCCGCGGGCGACCGGGTATCGCTCGGGCAGCTATTGATTTCACTATTTCCGGTGCAGACGCTTGAAATTCGAGCCCACCTGCCGCTCAACCATATCGACTCCGTACAGCGGGCGATTGCAGACCAGATACGACTCGAAGCCAGCGTACCGAAGCGCAGCGACCTGGGTCGCTTTCCGGTGTTGCGACTCGCGGGTGAAGCCGAGGCTACCGGCATTGATCTATATCTCGCTATCGATTCGATCGACTCCCAGCTGCGACCCGGCGAACTATTGCCATTGAGCCTGAAACTTCCCGCCGAGAGCGCTGTTTACGCCGTCCCCTATCAGGCTATTTACGGTAACTCGAGGATATATCTGGTGGTCGAGCAGCGGCTGCGGGCGATCGAGGTCGATACCATCGGGCAAACTCGCGACGAGCGCGGACAGGTGCAGGTGCTGATACGCAGTGACGCCATCAATTCCGGCGATTTGATTTCGGTTACGCATTTACCCAACGCGGTTTCAGGTCTCAAGGTGAAAATCGATGGCGGCTAGCATCCTCGGCGTCTTCGCGCAGCACCGAGTTGCCGCCAACCTGCTGATGTTCATCATGCTGCTGGCGGGCGGGATCGCACTATTCAAACTCAATGTGCAGTTTTTCCCCAATTTTGAGCTCGATCGTATCACGGTCAGTACGATCTGGAGTGGGGCCAGCTCGGAAGATATCGAAACCGGCATTACCAATCCCCTGGAACAGCGTTTACGCGGTATCGACCGGCTCAAAGAAATGACTTCCACCTCGGCTACCGGCACTTCCGGAATCACGCTTGAATTCGAGGAAGGCGCCGATATCGGTTTCGCTCTGGACGAGGTTAAAAAACAGGTAGATAACTTCACCAATCTGCCGGCGGACGCCGAGAAACCAAAGGTCGCGCAATTGGTGCGGCACGAATCGGTGGCCCGTATTCTAATCAGCGGACCCGATCAGATCGACGAGCTGCGCGGGCTCGCGCGGCAGTTCGAAAGCGAATTAATCGACGCCGGCATCGACAAGGTCGATATCTGGGGTCTGCCCAAGCAACAGCTTCAAATAGAAATCGCCGCCGAACAAATGCAGCGCCTGGGCGTCGGCCTCGACGAAATGGCAAGCCGGATCGACCGGGAGAGCCGCGACCTGCCGGCCGGGTTAATCGGCGAAGAAGACGGCGCTCGCGAAATCCGCAGCAAGAACCAGCGCCGCACGCCGCAGGATTTCGCCAGCCTGGCCATTGTCAGCGAAGCCGATAAACGCATTCATCTGGGTGATATTGCCGATGTGAGGCAGCGGCATTTACCGGGATCCACCACGATCAGCGTCGACGGTAAAAAAGCGGTCGTGTTGGTGTTGCGCCGCAACGAGACCGGAGATTCACTGGAAGCGGCCGAGATCCTCGCAAACTGGCTGCAAAAAACCCGTGCCCAGATGCCGCCCGACATCGAAATCCAGCTGTTTAACGAACGCTGGCAGCTGATCAAGGAACGTATCACCTTGTTGCTGAAAAACGGTGCCGGCGGGCTGGTCCTGGTATTGTTAATCCTCTATCTGTTTCTATCGACCCGGGTCGCTTTCTGGGTTGCGGTTGGCATACCCGTGTCTTTCATGGCCACCTTGGCGGTACTGTATCTGGTTGGCGGTTCGATTAACATGATTAGTCTGTTCGCGCTGATCATGGCGCTTGGCATCATCGTCGACGACGCCATCGTGGTAGGCGAAGACGCGCAGGCGCATTCCGATATGGGTGAGGCACCACTCATGGCCTCCGAAGGCGGCGCGCGCCGCATGCTGGCCCCGGTATTGGCTTCGTCGCTGACCACGATCGCAGCATTCTTGCCGCTAATGCTGATTGGCGGACGCATGGGTTCTATCATGATGACGATTCCCGTGGTGATTGTCTGCGTCATCATCGCCTCATTGATCGAGAGTTTTCTGATTCTGCCCGGTCATTTGCGTCATGCCTTCGTGTATGGACGCGGGATGCGACAATCCAGGCTTAAGCAAAAGCTCAATCGCGGTTTCGAGCAGCTTCGCGAAAAATGGTTTAGATCGCTGGTGCGCCTCGCCATCGAATTTCGCTGGACCACTATTGCCTGCGCCATTGGATTTTTACTATGCGCCGCCGGTTTATTTTTTGGCGGCAAGACCGGTTGGCAATTTTTCCCATCGCCCGAGTCGACCACAGTATACGCCAATGTACGTTTTGTCTCGGGCACTTCGCGCGAGGTCGTCAATCGTTTCGTCGATCAAGTGGAGGCGGAACTGCGCAATACCATTGACGATATCGACGAAACCGTCGTTTCGACCTATTACCGAGTACATTCCTCGACCGTTGGTCGCGGGCGCCAACTTAGAGGCGAACGTATCGGATCGATCTATGTCGAACTCCTCGGCTCCGACCAGCGCGCGACCGACAACGTCAGTTTTATCAGGAACTGGCGCTCTCGCATCGAGGCGCCGCCGGGTGTTGAAAGTTTTCAGATCACTTCGCGCCGGGTCGGCCCATCGCGCCGCGAGCTGAGTCTGCGGCTTACCGGATCGACACCGCAGCGTCTCAAGGCAGCCGCGCTGGACCTGGCGCAAACCCTGGAAACCATCCCCGGGGTAAGCGCCATCGACGACGATCTGCCTTACGGCAGGGAGCAATTGATTTACGAACTTAGCCCCGCAGGCGAAGCGCTTGGGTTGTCTATAACCGATATCGGTCGCCAGTTACGTGCGGCCTACGACGGTATAATCCTGCAACGTTTTCAGCAGGGTGCGGATGAAGTCGAAGTCAGGTTACAGCTGCCCGATGCCGAACAACGACGACTGGACAGCCTGCTGCAGCTGCCGATTAAGTTACCCAACGGCGAATTCGTCGCGCTCGAAACGGTTGCGAATTGGCGCTCCGAGCAAGGCTTCGAAACGCTGCGTCACTTCAACGGCAGGCTTTCGGTCGACATTTCGGCCGACGTCGACGCCGCGCTCAATAACACCTCTGAAATCGTCGCCGACCTACAGCAGTACACCCTGCCGGAACTGGCGAGCAAGTACGGCATCCGCTACAGCGTCGAAGGGCGTTCCGCCAGCCAACGCGAAACCTTTGCGGATATGCGCATCGGCGCAATCATCGCGCTGACTTTGATGTACCTGGTGTTAGCCTGGGTTTTTTCGTCTTATGGCTGGCCACTGATAGTTATGTTGACCATACCCCTGGGACTTACCGGCGCAGTGCTGGGTCACTGGATAATGGATATGAACCTGACCATTTTGTCGATGTTCGGTTTCTTTGGTCTGTCGGGCATCGTCGTTAACGACTCGATCATCCTGGTCATGTTTTACCGCCATATCCGGAAATCGGGCATGGCGGTGCGCGCGGCACTCGAGGAGGCGGCTTGCCAGCGGTTGCGCGCGGTGTTGTTGACGTCGCTGACGACGATTGCCGGCTTGACGCCGTTACTATTCGAAACTTCGCGCCAGGCGCAATTCCTGATTCCGATGGCGGTTTCGATCGCTTTTGGGTTGGCCTTTGCGACGCTGTTAATCCTGCTGGTAATTCCGTCAATGCTATCGATATACGAAGATGCGGCTGAGTCGCTGCAAGGCGCAATGCAAGTCCGTGAGAGTCCGATATGACACCATTTTCGAGATTACAGAAAGAGCAGTTACGCGGCGTGGCCGAACCCATCTGGAGGAATGACATGGTCCAATAGATTGATACCACCCAGTTAAGAGATAATGAAACTTAACTGAGGTAACGATAGATGACAACGAGAAAGAAATATACGAAAGAATTCAAACTGGATGCAGTGAGCCTGGTAACT